>Ga0207420_1000059_pt1 | contig 258680 bp, 189 predicted proteins | sample ThiBio_inoc_biof_FD_183941 | JGI IMG/M metagenome (GOLD analysis project Ga0207420, IMG submission 183941) | Wastewater bioreactor microbial communities from Cape Town, South Africa - Thiocy_inoc_biof (SPAdes) | ecosystem: Engineered > Bioremediation > Thiocyanate > Unclassified | place: South...
GCGCCGATGGTACTGCTCCTGAACTGGAGTGGCAGAGTAGGTAGTCGCCAGGTTATCTGTCACAGAAGCCCCCTATCCAACGATAGCGGGGCTTCTCTGCTTTGTGCCATCCTACCCCTCTCCTCACACTACTCCTTGCCACATGATGCACCCGGGATGGAGCGCGGCGCTGATTCTGGCGCCGAATACTGACTACACGTCAAGAGGCTGGAGATCGTTGGTATGGAGTCCTACTCTGTTGCCCTCACTGTCGAGGAACAATGCCACATAACCTCCAGGCCCGATCGAATGCACGTCACGTAGTACGGTGCCACCGAAGACGGAAACGCGCCCCACGATCCTGACGATATCCTCACCCGCATTGAGATAGACGACGGTGCCGTGCTCGGACGGCTGCCGATGCTTGCTCAGAATGACGGACCCACCCGCCGCATCGCAGTCGAAGGGAAAGTACATGGTCGGCTCGTTCATGACGTCTTCCGTCGGAAGATCCATGCCGAAGATGCCACGATAGAATCGTACTGCACGATCGAAGTCATGGCAGGGTATTTCGAACCAGTTGGATGCCGTATTCACGACGGAGCCCCGTGGGATGATGTGCAGTCGGTGATCGCTGCAAAGCTCAGTGTCCCGGATGACAACCGATTGTCAGGAGCGTTGGCCGCCGCTCGGGGCATGATGGGCGGCGATCCTCGTGCCGATGTCGTGAATCCACATCCGAAGGTTGTCTGGTTCCACCACGGTGATGCCGTCTTCCATCATCGCCAGCCAGCGCGCGAAGTAGTCGAGATGGTGCACCATGAACGTCATACGCATGCAGGATTCCCTGGCCTCCTCCGAAACGAAGCCGAATTGATGCCGCGAGTCGGTGATGGTCGGCAGGATGTCGTATCTGACGTCGACGACGATGGGAATGCGATCTTTCTTCTCCATCCGAAGATGTCCCGTTACCAGCTCGGTTAACGTCGGATGCGAGGAAGGATTGAAACGTTCGATCGTGGACTGTGCGTGCTCGATCCTGTCGATGCGGAAATCGCGGATGCCCTGTTTGTCGCGACAGTATGCGTGCAGGTGCCAGCGCAGGCCGTAGAAGCTGAGGCCGATGGGCTCCACGTCCCGTTCGGAATAGGTCTGTCGTGCATTGGTGAAGTAACGCAGACGGACGACGCTATGGTCGAGCAATGCGTTCTGCAGGACGTTCATGACGTCCGGTTGCATTGTCCTGCCGATGCTTCTCGGAGGCTGCACGATGACGCGTCGCTCGAGCTCTTCGACATCGTCCCGTCCCTCGCTTCTGAGTACTGCACGAATCTTCGTCATGGCACTCGTGACGGTCTCCGACGATCCCGTGTCCGCGTGGGCGGCCAGCATCTTTTCGGCCAGAAGCAACGCCCGAGCCTCCTCCTGTGTGAACTGTACGGGAGGCAGGGTATACCCCTTGGCGAGTGAGTATCCCACGCCGGCCTCTGCGGCGATAGGTACCCCCGATTCCTCGAGTGCACGCATGTCACGATAGACCGTGCGCACGGCGACGCCGAAGCGTTCGGCGATCTCGTCGGCGGTCAGAACGTACTTCGACTGGAGCAGGATGAGAATCGCCTGGAGGCGCTCTAGTCTGCGCATGACGTGATTCGGGTGTGAATGGATGAAAACTGCCGAACCAATCTAGCGCCCGGTCACATATCGAACAATGGTGTCGATAACATTCGTGTCGCCATGTCCGGGCCGATGATATCGAGGACTCTCACCTCACGTCGATCCAGAAACGCCTCTTTGCCGGACGTCCGGAGCCAGGAGATACCGAGCTTTCATAGATGCCTCCGTTCCTGACGATGACGCGTTCGGATGCCGCATTCCCGTCGTCGCACGTCAGCAGCAGCCTGCCCACTGCCCTCGCACGATCCGTATCGAGAATGGCCCGAAGCATGGCGGAGGCCATACCCGTATTCCTGTACGACGGACGTACGATATAGCCGATATGCCCTCCGACCATGGCGAGCATCTCGTTGAGTTCATGCCTGAGAGCGATGCGACCGACGACCGTGTCGCCGACAAGACCCCAGTAGATCGTATCGCAGACGAATCCTGGCGGCCGTTCGAACTCGCGGTTCAGCAAGGTATTCACATAGGCATCGAAGTCACCGTCGAGCGTATCGAGTGGTGCCGCTTCGCCAAGGTATATCCATGCTGTACGTTCCGCATCGTTCGTCAACTCTCGGAACCCTTCGAGATAGGTCTTGCGATAGCGCGCATGCGGGCGCACGAGTACGAGGCTATCGTTCGATATCGGTGAGGAGGCCGGCATATCGGATGTCATAGGTGGATACTGCGAGTGGCGGAAGGTAAGCGGATACAAGGCGAAATATCACCATCAGGGCGGTGAGTTCCACGTCGGAACGATCGCATCCATCTGCTGCACGATGACCTGCCGTTCCATGTCCGACGTCGTCATGGACAATGCGATATCGAAGTGATGCAGAGCCATGGTCCGATCGATATCCACGTAGAGATGTCCGAGCAGGCAGTGGTACAGATGATTGGCCGTGAGGTCGAGCTTTTCCGCTTCGACGATGGCCTGCTCGTAGCCATTCGCTTTCGCGAGCGCATACGTCCTGTTCAGGGCCGCGACAGGAGAATACTCGATCTGCAACAGACGGTTGTAGAGCTGCAGGATACTCTCCCATTTCTCGGTCGTATCGTCCTTATGGGTATGCCAATAGGCGATGCCCGCTTCCAGATGATACTTCGACAGGTTGGAACCCGTCGATGCCTGGTTCAGGAAGTGTTCGCCCATTCGTACGAGCTCCATATCCCAGAGGCCGACGTCCTGGTCTCCGTACAGGACGACGTCGCCGTTCGCACTGAAGCGCGCATCGAACCGCGACGCGTGGAAGCACATCAGCGACAGCAATGCATTGACGACAGGCAGATTGGTCGTCTCGTTCTGAACGAGGAGATATGCGAGTCTCATCGCTTCACCGCAAAGGTCCTTGCGGAGGATGGTATTCGTCGATGAGGAGTAGTAGCCTTCGCTGAACAGCAGATACAATGTCGTGAGTACGGCAGGTAGTCTGTCGTCCAGTTCGTGCGCTTCGGGTTGTTCGATCCGGATGCGCTCCGATCGCAGGCGTTCCTTCCCGCGATGCAGCCGTTTGTATGCAGCTTCCCTGGTGATCAGGAAGGCATCGGCTACCTCCTGCACACCGAAGCCGCAAAGGAGGTTCAATGCGAGCGCCACCTGGGCTTCGACCGGGATGCGCGGATCGCATACCGTGAAGATCATCGCCAGTTGGCTGTCGCGTATACGCTCTTCGGTCAGGTCGATCGACGGCTCCTCCGACACGGGCAGGTCGTTCCGCAGTGCAGGTGTGATCGTATTCGCGAACAGCGACGTCCGCTTGAGATGATTTCTCGTCTTGTTCTTCGCGACGGTATACAGCCATGCCGTCGGATTCTCCGGCAGGCCCTTCGTGCCCCATAACTCCGTGGCGGACAGGAACGTGTCGGCGACGATATCCTCGGCGATCTCCACATGGTCTATGCCGAACGTGGCACAGAGTACCGCAATGATCTTGCGGTACTCTGTCCTGAAGAGATTCGGCAGGAGTTCGTGTCCGTCCATGGCAGTGGAATCAGTTGGCGGGTTCCATCGGAACGATCATGCGGACTTCTACGTTGCCGTTCCACGGATCCTGCAGGATAGGGCATCCCTTCGCCAGCTCCGCGGCTTCGTCGAAGTCTTTCGTGCGGACGATGATGTAGCCGCTGATCGATTCCTTGATCTCGACATACGGGCCGTTCGTCACCATGGTAGGGGACTTCACGACCTTGCCTTCGTTGTGAAGCCGGTTTCCCGAGCTCACCAGCTTGTTCTGGGCGGCGATGCTGCCGATCCAGTCCTGCCACGGCTTGATGGAGGATTGCATCTGTTCCGGTGACGGCTGGTTTTCCCTGGAGACGGAGTCCCTGCGGAAGAGAAGGATGAAATCGTTCATGGTCGTGTCCTCGATGATATTGATGGTCATGATTGGGGTTGTGGTTGCGTCTTCTGGCTGAACTGTCCGACGCGATAGGTGCCTACTGCTGCTCCGAAGGCGATGTTGAGACGATTGTAGCTGTTGATGGCGATCACGCCGAGCGTCAGGTCGATGAGCTCGGTCTCGGAGAACTGTTCCCGGGCCGTGGCATAGACGGCGTCCGATACCATGCTCCCTTCGAGTCTCGTAAGCGCTTCGGCCCATTCCAGAGCGGCGCGCTCGCGTTCCGAATAGAAAGGAGCTTCGCGCCAGGCCGGGAGGACGTGGAGGCGTTGCTCGGTCTCGCCGACGGCACGCAGGTCTTTCGCGTGCATGTCCAGACAGAAGGCGCATCCGTTGATCTGCGACACCCGAAAATACAGCAGGTGCAGCAAGGCTGTTTCGATCGACGATTGGGCCAGGTGTCTGCCGAATCCCGACAGGGCGCCAAGCACCGGGGCGCCCTTTTCGAAGACGTTGATTCTGATGTTGCTCATTCGAACCTCGAACGCAGTGGGTGAATGTGTCGTACACCCCAATAACAATCGAGAATCCGGTATTGGACAGAGCCCGAAAAAAATCGCACCGAGCCGGAAAGATAGTCGGTCGGTACAGGTAGCCGATCGCATGAATGGCGGGGCGATCGGCCCGAAAACGCACGAACCCGAACACCATGGTCTGGTTCTCGGGTTCGTTATCGTCACATCCTTCGTCGTCATAGCGTTTCCCGCGCTTCTCTGTCATATCTGCCTCCTTTCCGGATGGAAATTGGAGACCTCTACACTGTCAACCAAACGGGGGAAGGTCAACGTCATCAGCGCATGGAGGACAACCCCCAGGATTGATCAAGGATATTTCTGTGTTGGAGTGGTTAGACACCCGTTTGGTAAATGAGTACGATCGTGTGCTAGATGGCTGAATGACAATACCGTCGATATTTGTCACTAGCCCTGCTTCGGGTCTATATTGGGCCGCTTCACCGCGCGAATGTGTGTAGTGTACACGTGAATGCGAACTGAGATAGGAAGCTATGAGGAAATTGGTACGTTGTCCGGCAAGACGGTATCCGGTGAGTCTTGCAGCGAGTGTTCTGCTATTCATACCTGCCATTCCTGGCATTGCCGCTACGGATACCCTTCGTACGTACGAACCGGGTGGACACTATGGTGTCTACACTGACGGCAGTCTCGTGAAATGTGTCCAGCGTATGCGGCTGCCTGCGGGTACGCGCATGACGTCGGTCTCGGTCATGCTGGATGGTCCCCAGGGTGATCATGCGTGCGATATCGTCGTCTACGGACACGAGGGCGGACTACTCGCACCACGCCTCGAGCGTGCTGTCGTACGAACCAGAGTCACGAAGGAGAAGGACGGCATCGAGACCGTTACCACGCACTTCGATGATCCGTACGTCCATGCAGGCGGACAGTGCTTCGTGTCGGTCGAGGGGCGCCATAACGACGTCAGACTGGTCACGGACATGATAGAGCGTGTGGCGCCATGCACCGAAGCATCGGGCCAGCGCCGACTGGAACAGCTTGTGCAGGCGTCTGGCGGCGCATGGAGCACGGCACCCTTCGGTTTCATGATGGACGTCGTGGTGGAGATGCCGGAGATCACGGAGCGTGGCTTCGTGCGCGACACGATGCTGGACGACGCACGGGACAAGGGCCGGAGTGACGTGCGGTATCTCTCCGTGAGTGACGTCAACGGCGACGGCAGGCTCGACTTCTCGGCGGCCGGAATGCTCTACATGAACGATGGCAGGAGCATGACGCCTGTCGACATTACGCTTGAGGACACCTCCGCCACGCCCTACGTCTTCTTCGTGGATGCCGATGGCGACGGACGCATGGATGTTGCGGCCATGAATGGAGCGGGTGATGACAAGGTGACGTTCTATACCATGAAGCATGGTGGACATCTCGTGCACATGGGCCAGGCCCAGCTTTCGGCGTCTCTCGTTCCCATGAGCATGTCGATCGGCGACATCGATCACGATGGGAAGGAAGAAATACTTCTCGGCGGCCGCTCGGCGGGAGTGCCGACGCTGTTTGCTCTTGGGCGTGCCACATCCGGCGTGTGGCAGGCTTCGCCGTGGGCGCAGGATCTGCTGGGCACGACCGAAGCCCCTGTCACGATGATCGCCGACGTCGACAAGGATGGACGTCTGGACGTCGTCCTTCGTACGGGAGCAGAGGATCATATCGTCCGCATGGTCGGCGAGGGACAGAGCTGGAGCACGGAGGCACGTGGACGTGCCGGAGAATCCACCCTGAGAGAGCCCATCGGATCATGGATCGGTTGGGACGATGAGCGGCAGGCCGCGATCCTGCGCCTCCCGTCATCCGTGCCGTGGAGCGATGCGAATGCAGGTACGGCCCATGACGTACGCATGGTTTCCTATGGCAGTGCGTCCATCGCACTCGACGACGGCGATGCCGAGAGCCCGCGCTATGAGGAACATCTGAGTTCCGTTATCTATGCCGATCTGGACAACGATGGCGTGCAGGAGCAGCTTCGCTTCTCTCGCGGAACGTGCCGTTACCTCGGCGTCTTTCAAAAAACAAGCGGAACGTGGGAAGACGTTACGTCGGCATGGGGCCTGGATGGTCTCGACGACTGCGGCGACGGCGTCGTCTGTGATCTGGACGGCGACGGACGCCTCGACCTCCTCGTCGACCGGCGAAACAGCGTTCAGGTCTATTACAACCGCATGAACATCATGCCCGGACGCACGGCCCGCCTCGCGGCAGCACCACAGCCGCTGGCGGGTGCGTCCGTGGACGTCGGCACGACACATATGACGTACGCGAGCGGCCGGGGGCGGCTCGTGCAAGACCCTCCCGTGTTCACGTTGCCGCCGACAGGCAACACCGCGGACACGATGACGGTCTACTGGCCGGGAGACGGAGCGCTGAAGGAGCGTGTCCTTGTGCAGGCAGGAGGCCATGACATCCATGTTCGCCGTGGGAGTACGGGTACGCTCGCCTCGTATGACGAGGCCGTCCAGATACGCATGAGTGGTGCGTCGCTTACCATTTCGTCGCAAGGGACATTGGAGCGCGCGAACATCACGCTCCTGAACCTTGTGGGAGAAACGGTCCTTGCCTCTGCGCTCGGCAACCTCCCCGCTGGCATCCATACGCTGACCATCTCTGAACTCGACAAGACGAAGACACTCGTCTCAGGCACCTACGTCGTCCGGCTCCAGTGGGAGACGGGCGATGCCGTGAGTGTCCTGCGCATCATCCGGTAGCACTACAACATCACGCACGATGCCGCGGGCATATCGGTCATCCCGGTATGCCAGGACGATGATTCGTGCCGCGATCCGATCCTGATACATTCCTCCATGTGAAACCACGTACGATAATGAACGTCAAGACCCCGCCATCACCTGCACCAACGCCATCCTCGACTACCACGATCAGCAGACCCCTCGTCATCATCATCGGGGCCGTCGCGGTCCTTGCCTGCGTGGCCTCCATCTATCTCCTTCTGCGTCCTGCGGCATCCACCCGCACGGGCATCGTCCGCGTGAATACCGTCCTCGAGCGGTATCAGGGGGCGCAGGATGCACGGCAGGCATTCCAGCGGACGGCCGGAGCATGGCAGGCGAACGTGGATACGCTGAAGGCGGAACTGCAGACCATGATCATGGACTACGAGCGTGAGCGTTCCGGGCTCTCGGCTGCCGAGCAGCAGGGCCGCGAACAGGCCCTGCACGCCAAGGAGGCGCAGGTACGGGAATACGCGTCCGCCATCATGCAGCGCATGGAACAGGAGCAGCAGGTCCTGACGGGCGGTATCGCGAGCCAGGTCAAGACTGCTGCCGAGGAAATCGGCAAGCAGCACGGCTATGACCTCGTGCTCGCCATTCAGGACGAAGGAATGCTCCTTTATCAGTCGGAGATGACGGACGTCACGCCCATCGTCCTGGAGTATCTCCGGACGCACTACTCCGGTTCATTCAAGGGCAGCAAGGACAAGAAGAAGTGATACGAGCCGCGACGATAGCCACGAACGTATTCCTCGCCGCCTGTATGGCGATGACAACCATGCTCTGCGGCTGCATGCGCGAGATGACCGTGCCGGAAGGATATGCGTGGCTGCGTGATCCTGAGCATGGCATGAGCGATACGATGGTCATCCGGAACTATGTCATCCGCTGCACGATGATGCCCGCTGCATTCCGCCGCGCCCGTCTTGCGATGCGGAATGCCACAGACAGCACGAAGCCACATGGCGCGGATGCCGTCGTGCTCACGCTCGAGATCACGCGGCGTGACGGCCGCCCTATGAACGAGATGCAGGACATTCTCTTCGACGACATGACATCGGTGGGTGCCTACACGGAAAAACTCGCCGGTCTCTCGTTCCGGCTGCACGAGGACATGACGCTCGAAACGGATAAGGGCCACTCGTATAGTGGTGCCGATACCTTCATGGAACAGACGACGGGCCTCGGTGAGAGGCGCATCATCACGATCACGATGGCGGCAAGCGAGCATGATATCGCGGCATCGGACGAAGCACGGCTCGTCTGGACCGACCGCTACTTCGGATCGGGCCGCGTACAGTTTCAGTTCAGACCACGCACACTTCGCAACCTACCGGAACTACGGATATGACAGTGTTCTCACGATGGCGGCAGGCGACGGCCATTGCCCTGTGTAGTGTCTTCATGGCGGAGCTTCTCGTGCCGACGGTCGCCCACGCTCTGACGTCGGGTCCCGCGCAGCCGGAATACACCTCCTTCGAGCCACTCGGCACGACGGGTATGGTCAGCGAGTTCAACGGCGGATTCACGTATAACATCCCGCTTCTTGAAGTTCCTGGACCGCATGGCAGTTCGTATCCCGTGACACTCTCCTACCACTCCGGCGGGACGGCGGAAGAAGATGCCTCGTGGGTCGGTTTCGGATGGACGCTGAATGCAGGCGCCATCAGCCGGGGCATGAGAGGACTTCCCGACGATGCCAACGGCGAGGACGTGCGTCAGATCAACAAGATGCCCGCGAGCGAGACATGGATGACGGGAGCGTATTCGACGCTGCAGGTGGCGAGCTACGACGTCCTCGAATTCAATGCGGCACGGCGCTACAACAACTACACCGGATACAGTGTGACGTCCGGGAGCATGCTCAACATCCTGAATCTTGCGTCCGTCGGCACGACGACGCAAAACGGCGTGAAACGATTTTCGGCGACGGTTGACTGGTCGCGCCTTTTCAGTGAGTTCATGACGTCGACGGGAGCGATGGCAGGCCTCAGCGCGACGTCACTGGAGAATGCGACGAGCGGCCCGACATACTCACGCGCGCTCCTCGGGCAGATGTCGAGTGTCTACGGCACGATCGGGAGCTACCTCGCGCGGTCGTTCTCGACGACCGTGATGCCGAATGCCACGACGGAGTATTCAGGTGTCGACAAGGTCGGCAAGTTCGGCGTGACTGCGGGATTCATGCCGGGGCCTGTGCTCATCGGCTTGCATCAGGGCATCATTGCGGGATACTCGAAGCGGGAAGCCACGAATGAGATCGTCCGCAAGGGATATGGCTACCTGTATCAAGGTGCGGCATCACTGGGCGACGACATGACGGACCACTCATCCGAGCGCGAAACGCCATGGACGTCCCGCGACCGCTATCTCTCACCGGCCTATCATTCCTATGACCAGTTCACGTGTAATGCCCAGGGCATTGGCGGAGGGCTGCGTCTTGTCCATGATCGTGCAGGCTACACGACTCCCGTCGCGACGACGAGTCAGTTCGATAAGATCGACCTGGGTCTGGAAGCAGGCGGCGGACCCGACAAGCTCACGATCGGCGGATCTCTGCGCGTAGGAACGTCGATCATGACGCTCGCATCGGGCCTTGGAGCCGGGCATCAGTTGAACGGCATGAAGCACCGCCCGTATTCCAGTGCCAACAACCGGGCCATGATGCGCTTCGGCAATGATCCGGCGGACAACGTTTCGTATGCGTCCGATACGAAGGCGGTGGCTCCATCACTGGTCTTCGGCGTAGGTACGGGTCTGGAACTCGTCAACATCGGTACGACGAGCGGGCTGTATTCGCGCGTCAACAACTGGCATGTCGACAGTGTCTACAAACGCCTTCGGTCGTCATCCAGCGTGTCGTATCGTACGAACAAGGAAATGGTGCGCGGCAGTACGCTCTCGAGCAAGCAGCCATCGGCCTACTCGGCCGCGCTCCACGATACCATCATCGACCGGACCGAGAAGGCAATCGCTGATGGCATCGGCGAAATCAGCGTGAAGAATCCCGGTGGGATGCAGTACGTCTTCGGCCTGCCGGTCTACGCCCGCAACGAGCGTACGCTTCAGTTCGTGGGCAGAAGTGTCCATGACCTCTATCGCCGGAGCAACCGTACGGCGTTCGGCACACTGAATCTCAGCACACCCGGAGCTACGGGGATGGTACGCACCGCACCGTACGCTACGACATGGCTCATGACGGAGATCAGGACGCCGGACTACGTCGACAGGACGATGGACGGGCCGACCCTGGACGACTTCGGCGGCTACACGCAGTTCGGCTATCGCCGTACGGCAGGCACGAGAGAGAAAGGCACCTTCACCGACTCGGTATCGAAGAAATGGTTCAAGTGGAGAACGCCGTATCAGGGATACTCGTATAGTCCCGGCCGCCTGACGCAGACGCACGACGACCGCGGCGCCGTGGCGATGGGTGAAAAGGAGATGTACTTCTTGTCGAAGATCGAGACGAAGACGCACACGGCCTTCTTCGTGACGAACAAGACCAACTATACGGTGCCGAAAAGCGGTGGTGGCACGATCAGCATCAAGGGATCACAGAATACCCGTATGGATGCCTTCGAGGCCTGGAACACCGGCATGATGGACAACGACGAAGAGGTGTGCGGCAATCTTCCCGGTCCCGGTAATCTTCAGACGAGACTTGCCATGCCGCCTGGCCTATACAACAACAAATTCGTCGGCGGCGTGAAGAGAAACCGGACGAAGATGACGAATCAATACTTCGATGACCATTCGCAGGACAACAAGTCGGAGTATCTGGAAAAGGTCATTCTGATCGCCAAGGACGAGACCGGGAACTATACCGACGTCATCAAGACGACCAACCTCGAATACACGTACGAAGTGATGCAGACACCGGCGCAGCGCTGGGTGGAGATGACGAAGTACAACTCCCGTACGAAGCGCTACGACCCTCGTCCCGTCGCCGATTGGGACACGGTCTATTCGCTGTCGGGAATGCTGAACTCGGCCATCTCGCTCACGTCCAGCGGCGTCTATGCCCAGCATACGACGTCGGCCGCCGTGACGCGCATGGGAAAACTCACACTCAAACGTGTGTGGACGGACTACGGCACGGCGCTGAATGCCCGCATCAGTCCGTATGAATTCCAGTATACGTACCGCCGTCCTCGTACGCAGTCGTATCCGGCCGAGATCAAGGGGAATGCACTCTACAATGACATCATCACCTTCGACTCCGCATTCGCCCGCGTGACGGGCGACGCCACGGCGGCGGACTCCGCACGAGCCGACTCGCTGACGGCGGCGATTCAGAATCCGTACTACGATCCTGTCATGGTCGATGCCTGGGGCGGATTGCGGTGGAACGGTTTCAGTGACGGCGACCGCTACCGCGAGCACTATAGCCAGCAGGGACAGGACGGCAGTATCGGCTACGACGCGGGCGCCTGGCAACTGAAGATCATCCGCCTTCCCAGCGGCGGCGAAATCCGCGTGCAGTACGAGCAGAACACCTATTCGCATGTCCAGAACGAACCCGCGATGGCGCTCGTCCCCATCAAGAATGTCGTTCGCGCGGGTGATGACTGGTCGTTCGACCTGGACCTTGCCGCACTGCCGGGACGCGACCCCGCTACGCTTCGGAAACTCGTCGAGGACTACGCGCGCCGCGAGAAGCTCTTCTTCAAATTCCTCATGCCCATCACGCCGTGCCCCGTGTCACTCACGACGACGTCGGTACCGGACTCGGCGGCCGAATTCCTCACGGGCTATGCCGACATCGATGCGAACAACGTGACGCTCCAGAGCGGCAATACGGTCATCCGCGTGAAGATGACGTCGTCGCCCAAACCGCCGGAACTCCTTCGGGAGTTCATCCGGAACGAACGCATGATGATCAACACCTGCGGCCGTGAGGCAGAGGAGCAGGACCTTACCGAACCTGGCACAACGTCGAAGGCGGTCTTCGACAAGCTGGACCGGATGGGCGGCGTCATACAGGCGAATGCCATGGGGATCGAGAGTTTCACGGCGAGTCCCGGTTTCGGTATCTACAAGGCCAACTCGTACGTGCGCATTCCGTGCCAGTTCAAGTACGGCGGTGGTCCGCGTGTGAAACGTGTCTTCCTCTACGATCCCGGCATCGAAACGGGACGTGCCGCTATCTATGGCAATGAGTATCTCTACGACAAGGTCGAGGCAGGTGTGCGCACGTCCTGGGGCGTCGCCACGAACGAGCCCGGCATGATCCGCGAGGAAAGTGCTCTCGTGAAGTTCCTCATAGGACGCGATGAACAGCAGTATTTCGACAAGCTCGCCGCCGGTGTGGACATGGAACAGTTCGAGGGACCGATTGCGGCTTCGCAGCTTCCGGGCGCCAGCATCGGCTATGGCCGCGTCATCGTGAAGAACATCGTCTCGACCGGGAGCGAGCCTGGCTTCACCGCCGTCGACTTCTTCACGGCCATGGACTATCCGGTGAAGATGGAGAACACGGACATTGATGACGTCCCGGAATATTTCCCGCCCATCAATCTTCCCATTCTCGCCGTGCGAAAGGGTGGCACCAGCGCCACGCAGGGCTATGCCATCCATCATAACGCCATGCACGGCAGGGTGAAGGCCATGCGCAAATGCTCGGGCGCGTTCTCATCGTTCAACGAACGGACATGGCAAGTGGTGGAGTCCATCGAACATGAGTATTACGAGCCGGGCGAGGGGATTCCTGTCCTGAGCGTCAATGCGGAGGGTGAAGCCAGCATCACCACGGCCGTCCGTGGTATGGAGATGGACCTGCATACCGAGACTCATGCCGTGCATGACCTCACGGCCTATGCCAAGGTCGACGCCGACGTGGGCGTTGTCTTCCCGCTCGCCGTCATGGGGCACGTGGCACCACCGCAGGCCCTGCTGAAAGATCAGTATCTGAAGACGGCGACGATCACGAAGGTCATCTCGTACGCCGTCTTCGAGAAGAGCACGAGGGTCGTCCGTGACGGCCGCACGATCAGAACGGAAAACGTCGCCTTCGACGATGTGACGGGGGCGCCCATCATCGTCCGCACCTACGACGAGTTCGCGGGGATGGAGAGCCCTGCGGGAACACAGGACGGTAGTATGGTCGACTATACGATCCCCGCCTACATGGTCTATCCGGCGATGGGACCTGCGTCGGATGGTGAAGGACTTCAGGCTACCGGAACGACGGTGTCGGTGAGCGGCAGCGTCGTCACCATCGCCAGTGCAACGTCCTTCACGAGTCACTGCATGCCGGGCGACGTCGTGATGTTGCAAGGGTCCGCCGGGACGGCCTTCGCCCAGGTCACGTCCATCTCGGGCGCCAATCTCGTCTGTGGTCATGTGACGAATGCGCCTCAGGCCTCGGCGTCGAGCGGCGTTACGGCAACCGTCGTGAGAAGCGGCCGCACGAACCAGCTTACGGCCGTGGCGGGGAAGATTCTCCGCTCGGGTACCTACTCTCCCGGTACGACGAACGTGTGGAACCTCACGAGCGGTGTGGTAGCAGCGTCGGCGACGACGTGGGGTGATATATGGGACTACGACACGACGCTCATCGGCGGCCTCTATGCCACGGCACAGAAGAACGACTATGCCAGAGGCATACGTGGCAAGTGGCGTCCGTCGGCGCAATACGTCTATCGGGATTCCACGTTCGATCTTTCGGCCACGCACCGTGCGTGGGAAGCGGGCCGCGCGGCAAGTACGTACGAACCGTTCCCGTACGGCGATCCTGCATCGCGGACAGTGGCGCGGTGGATCCGCACGTCGAACGTCATCCAGTATTCGCCCAATGGCGATATGCTCGAAGAGCAGAATGCCATCGGCATCTCGTCGGTAGCCCGCTTCGGACATCAGGGCAGCGTGCCGTCGATCATCGCGCGGAATGCAGAAAGCGGTACGGCACTCTTCGAGAGTTTCGAGGACAGGTACGGATCACCTGTGACGTCGACGGAGAATCACACCGGACGTCAGTCGCTTGCCTTGCAGACGACGGCGATCACGGCATGTACCGTGAAGGTCAATCAGCATTACGAAGACAAGGGAATGCTCCTGCGGGCATGGTACCGGGGGCAGTATGCGGCCATAGCCAAGCTGGGTGGGACGACCCTGCCCACGCCCGTACAGCGTGCCTACGTCGCCGGGTGGAAGCTCATGGAGTGGAACGTCCCGGCGGGTCATGCGGCGCTCACGACGCATGGCGCGGCCGCGCTGACGTTCCAGGTGGCGACGAATACGGGCTACATCGACGACGTCCGCGTCCAGCCACAAGACGCCGAAGCCACGTGTTATGTCTACGAGCGGACGTCCTTGAGGCTTCTGGCCCAGCTCGACGACCGCCACTTCGCCGTCATCTACCGCTACAACAACGAAGGGCGCCTCATGCGCAAGGAGCGCGAGACCGAGCGCGGCATCGTGCCCTTGTCGGAGGCCGAGTACAATACGCCGGGCATCGCGCACTATACACGCAAGAAGGACTACGTGGGGACGGCGCCGCTGCGCGTCGGCATGTCTCCCGCCGGTGTCATGGATGGAGGAACGGAGATGCTACCGGGCACCCTCCGGAAGCCTGCCAGCATGAAGGCGGCAGGCGACGTGCTGGACATCCGCCTGACGCCGGAGCGCCGCCGCATGAGGCTCTTCGGTGACACGGTGAACGTCGAGAAGCCGAACGTCCTGAAGGACGGTGTCCGCAAGTACCTGAACACGAATGACGAAGATTCCACCGGAGGAAGGCCATGAAAGCCATAAGAGGAAGAAGAATGAGGACGATGACGAAGGCATTTATCGGCATCGCGTCGGTGGTGTTCTTCACGGCAGTATCGGGGATGCAGGCCCAGGAATCCAATCCGCTCCCGGACCCCTGCCATCCGTGCAAGTTCGCCCAGCGGGCGTGGAGTCAGATCGCGCCCATCGCGACCTTCGTCACCATTCCGCCGGGATGCACCTTCCGGGTATGGTACAAGAAGCGGCTCTGCACGACGGACGGATGCCAGGAGCTGAAGCTGGAGAAGATCCGGCCGTTCCCGGAACCGCCTGCCGTGCCGCCAGCCGGGTGCGTAGGCATCCCTGCCGACGAGCTGACGACGCTGGTCCTTGGTCAGATGATCTCCAACAACCAGATGGGCTTCGAGCCGGGCAACATCGGCTACGGCTCCAACGGCTGCTGGCGTATCGTACGTTCCTCGTGCTGGGCGCAGAAGGATAGTACCAACAAGTGTACGAACTGGCCCACGACAGGCGGCTCCATAGACACGGCAAGCAAGGTGGTGCTCTTCCGGGACCGCGACTACGTCCCCTGCGATACCTCGGCGTGCTGCACGAACGTGCTGTATCCCACACGCGACGGCTGTGGCGAACTCATGTTCAATACGCCCCTGCCGGAAGAGTATGCCTGGCTGCATGGCCTGAAGGACTATGCGCCCGAAGGCGAAGCGGCCTTCGTCGCGGCGAAGAACAAGTTCGAGAACCAGTTCGGCGACGTCACGTGTGTGCCCTGTACGCTGGGGAGTCCGCCCCCGCCGCCACAGCAACCGGCCTGCAAGAACACGTGCAAGAAGGACATCATGAAGGACTACTACAAGCTCCTCAACAAGCGGACGGAAGACCTGTACGTGGAGTGACAGTCCCGTTTGTTCGGGATGATGATGCAAATAGTGAATGACATGAACGACACCAACGAAGGAACGATGATGAAGCCCACGACGACAATGACGATCACGGCATCGAAGACAATGCTCTCCATGCTCTCCGTGCTTATGCTGCTTGTACTCACAAGTGGTTGCGGCTCGGACAGCACGACGACACCGCCCACGACATTCAGCATCAAGGGCGTCGTTACTGCCGCGGGCGGCCTGGACGTCTCCGGCGTAACACTGACGGCGAGCACGGGTAGCGCCGCACCTGTGACCGTCACGACGATGGCAACGGGCGAGTTCACACTCACGGGCCTTGCCGCCGGGACATATACCGTGCGTCCGTCGAAGGCGGGCTTCCTCTTCACGCCGGCTGAGCGGACGATCACGGTCACCAATGCCGACGTCCTGAGCGTAACGTTCCAGATGACCGGGGCGGTCGAAATCGCGATGGTCTCCGTCGAACCGGGAACGTTCACGATGGGTGCAATTGAAGGGTTCATTGGTACAGGTCCACTTACTCGCCCGCAACATCAGGTGACGCTGACGCGGGGCCTGTGGGTCGGCAAGTACGAAGTGACGCAGGCCGAATACGAAGCGGTTATGGGAACGAATCCGTCGGAACTGAAGGATCCCACGCATCCCGTGAACAACGTGGATACCTACGATATGATGGAGTTCTGCAACCGTCTCTCGGATATGCACGGCTACGACAAGGTGTACACGATCCATCCCGGCGACAACGAAACGCGAAGCGTCCAGTGGAACTGGGACGCCAACGGCTACCGCCTGCCGGTCGAAGCGGAGTGGGAATACTTCGCCCGCGCCGGGACGACGACGAACGCCTACATGGGGAATATCAAGCGAGTCGATGAGAACCAACTTGATGACTATGCCTGGTGGCGGACCTATGCCCCGGAACAGGGTGGTTCATCGACGACGCGGCCCGTGGGCCTGAAGCCCGCCAATCCGTGGGGGCTCTACGACATCCTCGGAAACGTATCCGAGGCCTGCTTCGACAACATGCGGACCTACGATGCGAGCGCTCAAGTCGATCCGGTGGGGATGCCTGTTGGAAGGGACAACGTGCGTCGGGGTGGTGGGTATCTGAATTCCTCACCGGAAACCAATAGTGCAGGAAGGGTGCTGGTACCCTATCCCGCTGTCTTCGCATCGGTTGGTTTTCGTGTCGTGCGTACACGGCGCTGATTGTCGCGAGTGCCTGTTCGTAGTTCGATCTCATTCCATTCCATGCCGGTGTCACCATCCTTGATCGTGTCATGATACAGATCCGCACTATCGTCTTCAGTCTCGCTCTTCTATTCGCCGCAGGGTTGTGCCTTCATGCCCAGCGCCAGGAGAAACCCACGGAAGAGATGCAGCACGTCCTTGTCCAGCAGCGTATCGTCAGTGATTCGTTGGTGGGTGCTGCAATTATTGAGAACGCTGTTATCCGCCTGAATTTCCTGCCGACGGTGGATACGGTCATGTGTGGTACACGGCGTGTGAGGAAGGCCTACGTCCGCGTGCGCCTGCATCTGGAGGGCACGCATGGGCAGTATCGTTGGCATCGGCGGAACTATAGTGGTACGGTGACGATCAATGTTAGCGGCACTTCAAACGGTGGCCCGCAATGGGGAACCTTGCCGTACGTGAACAGGGATCTGACAGTTGTGTCCGATTCCCTGACGACGGTGCAGCCGGAGCAGGACTACATCATCGACGTCACGAGCCACCATCCGAAGGCATATCCCGTCGGCGATTCGTCCAAGGATGTTGATGTAACAGTGTTTGGTCTCGACCTCTCCGGAATGCCGAGCGACGTCAAGGCGAATCTCGTCCTCAGTGCCACCCTCGTCGAAGAGCATGACGTCCTGCCGTTCACGTCGACGACGACTGTTTGCCCCGCGACACCGCTCGTGCGTCAGGTCTCCGTCAGCACCGGAGCCAACAACCTCACGACCTTCACCTGGGAGATGCACGACGGAACGAAGATCTGCAACGACAGGTTCCCGATGATGGAAGTGCAGGTCCTGCGGCTCCTGAACTACGACCCTGCCTATCGTACGGCATCCGACGAAGGCCGCTTCACGGTCGACTGGAAGCAGGCCCAGCGCTTCTTCACCTACGGTCATGCGACGTCGCTGGACGTGACGCTCGCCGAAGGCACAGGATACTACGTCTGGCGCGTGCGTCCCATCGGCAACCTGCATGACGGCCACATGGCCAATGACAGCAACTGGGGGTGCTTCTCGAAAAGTCCCAACCCGGATACGCTCGTCACGCTCCTGTCGACGTCGGGCCTCACCACGCTCAATGCGAAGTACCGTCCGTCGACGTTCTTCTACTACACGCAGTTCGATGCCAATCGCAACTGGCAGTTCACGAGAACGTTCGCGGAAGACGATGGCGGCAAGCCCGGTACCTCGGAGAGCATGATGTATGCGTCGTCGCTGCTCTTGCCGGTGCAGAAACAGACGATGCTGACCGGCAAGGGTGACGTCGTCGTGAGCCAGCCCGTGCCGGACTACTACGGGCGTCCGCTCTTTGCGACGCTGCCCGCGCCGCGCGAGCGCTCCGGCTCCACACGCGCTGGCCTCGGGTACGCACCACTCTTCGCGGCCAAGAGCGCCGCCCCGTATACGGCGGCGAACTTCGACGAGAGCACGAACCGCCTGGCGCCCGCTACGCTCGATGGCCGGGTGAAGGACTACTACGACGGCAGTTCCGATCCCATGATTCCGTCCAGTCGCGGCTATGGCTTCACGCGCACGTTGCATATGCCCGATCCGCTGGGACGCGTGCAGGAAGAAAGCGCCGCCGGACCCGACCATGCCGTGGGCGCGCGTACCGTCAAGACCCGCTATGGCAACGCGACCGAGCGGGAACTCGTTTCCATGTTCGGCGCCGAAGCCCCGAAGGACTCCGTCGTGGAAACGATCTATACGACGGATCAGAACGGCGTCACGACGATCACCTATCGCCGCATGGACGGCCGGATCGTGGCGACATGCCTTACGGCAAGCAAGGCCGCCGTGCCCCTTCTGGCCCTCAATGACTCCTCGTCCGTCAATGACCTTCTTCTCGTCGACACGCTCCGGCAGGGATTTCTCGTGCGCGAGAACACGATCCTCGCCCAGCGGCGCCTTGTCTTCACGGATACGACGTCCGTCGAGATGAGCTATCACATGGATTTGAAAGATTTCGCCGTCGCCTGCATGAGCTTCTGCTCGTCGTGCGACTACGACATCCGCATCGGTATCCGGCGCGCCGGGGATGGTTCGGTCGTATGGGACACGCTCATGCAGACAGGCCCCGTTGCCTGTCCATCAGCGGTAACGGTGGAAAAGGACTGGCGTACGATCCTGCTCCCACCCGGCGACTACATCATGGAGCGTACCCTCTCGCCACGCTCCGGCGGAGCCGTGCATCTGGACGAGCACAAGGATGACGTCCGCAGCGCACACGCGGCGGCCGTGGAGAGTCTTCTGACGAAGGCCTTCACGACGCCTGCCTATGCGAGTGATCTCGCGTCCTTCCGCACCGGCGCGCATCTCACGGACGAGAGCATCGCCCTCAGGATGCTGACGCGCTACAAGGCCTACCGCGATTCGCTGCGTGTCGCCAGCGGCACACCCGTCATGCTTGCCCTCGACGAATGTTGCAGCGTGGAACTCGACACCTCTACCTGCATCACGGGATGCGAAGACGGCGGCGTGGACTACGAAGCGCTGCTCACGAATCTCTGGAAGGACTCGCTGAACGTTCACCTCGGTGCAGGTACCGGCACCGACATCCGGAACTACGTCAGACACTACGACGGCTCGGCCCTCCTCGCCGACTGGCCGCCGACCTATCCCAACGGCGCGGGTGTCATCAATGCGCTCCTCCGGCGTATGATCGACTCCGGCGGCTATTCCTGCCGGGACGTCTACGACTGCTGGGTAGCCGTCACGCAGACCTACTGGATGAACGGCTGGTACCGCGATGGTGTGGGGACGATGAAGCGCCGTCCCGGCTACAACGTCCTGAACGAATTCCTGAACTGCGTCGGAACGAAGTATTGCGCGCTCGCTCCCTATGCCGAGAAGGTGACAGGTGCGCAGTGGCTCCTGAACGCATGGCGCGTCGTTCCGACGAGCGATGACGCTGGCTATGACGCCGACTGCCAGACGGCGACGGCTATGCCGGTCGGGGGCTGGACCTGCAACGGCACGAATGACGATACCGTGAATCTCTACTACCGTCAGTACATCGCCTGCCATGCGGCACGCTCCGCCGGTGAGGATGCGGCCTACACGGACTACATGCTGAATAAACTCAAGGATGCGAATCCGGACGTGAAGGTCGACGCCATCAAGACCTGCTCGACACGGGCCTGTGTGGAGCAGCGTATCGCCGAGATGGAGACAGCCTGCGTCACGGAGTGCGAAGATCGCCGTGAAGAGTTCCGCGACTCCGTCGTGGCCCTCTATCACCGCAGCGGCTACGTCGTCGAAGGATATCCGTCGGAGAACATCGGTCCCGATACGCTGAAGCGCCATCAACTGGCTTGCCTTCTGACGCTCCTCGTCGAAGAATGCAAGGCGCAGTGCGATCTGCCGGTGCAATGGGCTGTCGGCGTCGATTCGCTCATTACGCCAACGACCGCCGACTACGAGCGCCACGCCAGGGCCCGGCGCAGCGCCCGGTTCTCGCTCGCCATCCCGGTGGGTGAGAGCTGCACGATGCCGCACCAGCGTATCACGCGCAGCATCGATCTTGCCGAATACGTCGTGAGCGCCCTCAATGAAGCGCTCAAGGCGTACAAGGACTCGATTCTCGCGACCTATGGCGCCGGTCTCTCGCGCTGGGATGCCACACCCGTCGTCCGTGATCTCATGGCCTCGTTCCCGGGTCTCTCCGTCTGCATCCCAGGCATTCCCGCGACCATCTCCCCGCAGGATACGGCAGGCGTACAGGTACCGCCGTCGTCGCCTCTGGTGGTGATGGTCGACGTCACACAGGAATCGAAGTTCTTCGTCGATCGTGTGGGCGGAGAGTGTCAGATCAGCTACCGCGCACCGGTACCGGAAGAGTTCGGCAATCCGTATGGTCCGGGGAATCCGCATCCCCTCGTCGGGATGCTGAACCGTCACCTGAATGCGTCGTGGGGCAAGAAGCTGCCGCGGTCGGTGGTAGCGGGCATCTACTCGAAGACCACGTCGACGTCCAGCTTCATCGATCCGTCGGATTACTGGACGCGCTACGGCGTCATCCGGGAAACCGCCATCCCCAATCCCGTCGTGCGCTATGACAATCCCCTCAGACCCGTCTTCGCCTGCGACATGGATGGTATCACCGATCTCGGCTACGACCAGTGGGAACTCTGCGACTCTCCCCTGAACTGCATCGGTGGCCGGACGCTGTCGCTCATGAATCTCGTTCCCATGCTGAACGTCCGCACGCACTATGAATCGCTCATCCTCGATCATTCGGCGGACACGGTCGTCACGGCCTATGGCGGTCAGTGGTTCGACGTCTGTAACCTCGCGATCCGTGCCTATATGGGAATCTCGGCAGCCGACAGTACGGTCGTCGTCACGGGCTACGTCGGCGGCACGGCCTATGAAGCCAAGTTCCCGATGACGGTGGACCGGAAGGAGTGGACGGAGATGGCGGCACGTGGGGACTTCACGCACTGGATCGGCAAGTTCGTCCAGCTCGAAAACGGCAACCTGGGCTATCAGGTACTGATCGATCCGAATCAGCCGGTCTACGAGCTGCCGTGCCTGAATTTCTCGTGCGAGAAGACGCCCATCGACACGTGCGCCACGCTGCCGATCTGCAACATCTGCGACACCATCTCGTGCGGAGAGCTGTGTTTCGCCTGGCTGCCCGAGGACAGTGTGACGGTGACGAGCTACGACCGTCCGAAGAGCTGCGCCCAGGTGGAAGTCGAACGTCTCGTGGGCCGTCTGGATGCGTACTTCAATGGCGACTGCCTGAAGAACAAGATCGAAGAGGTCGATCTGTCCTACGACACGACGTGCTTCCTGCCGGCGAAGATCCTCGACCGTACGCTCCTCAGACGCAGCCAGAAGTACTACCACTACACGCTCTACTACTACGACCGCGCAGGCAATGTCGTACGGACGGTTCCTCCGGCAGGCTTCCGCTCCCTGCCTCCGAATGCCACGCGCCTGGACACGGCGCAGCACGAGATGCGCAGCGACTACGCCTACAACACGCTGGGACAACTGACGAAGCGGACGACGCCGGACGGCGGAACGTCGCGCTTCTGGTACGACGCCGTGGGCCGTCAGCGTCTTGCGCAAAGCGCCCGCCAGGCCTCGGGAACGTATACGTATACCAACTATGACGCCCTTGGCCGTATCGTGGAAACGGGCGAGAAGAGCGGCCTCGGCGATGCCGAGACGCACGTGAGCACGAACGACACGACGGCACGAGGCACGGATGTCGTGCGGACGGTCTACGGGGCGGCAGCATCGGCATTGCCCGGCGTATGGTCGGGTCGTACGCAGCGGAATCTTCTGAACCGCATCAGTTGGACCGTGGCCGACGAGGACGGGAACTTCGGAACGCCGGAAGATCAGGTGAACACGTATTACTCCTACGACGAACACGGCAACGTGGAATGGATCCTGCAGGCCCTGCCGGGCCAGACGGAGAGCAAGGGAACGCTGGCCTTCATGACGGACTACGACTACGACGTCATGAGCGGCAGGGTGCGGGAAGTCCGGTTCCAGCCGGGACGACTGGACCAGATGCTTCAGCGCTACCGCTACGACCACGATGGCCGTATCGTCACGTCAGCGACGAGCCGCGACGGTCATATCTGGGAACGGGACGCGGGCTACGACTACTATGCGCATGGCCCCTTGCGGCGCCGTGAGCTGGGCCGTGACTCGGTGCAGGGCATCGATCATGCCTACACGATCAATGGCTGGACGAAGAGTCTGAACGTGCCGTCCCTGCTTGCAACGGATGATCCGGGGGGTGACGGTAAGAGTGGCGCCGATCACGAGCACGTGGGCCGCGATGCCTTCGGGATGGTGTTGGGCTATCACAGCAAGGACTTCGTCCACGCAGGCTCGGTCATCGATTCGGCGGGTGCGGGCTCGTGGCAACAATTGCTTCAATCGGGCCTCTACAACGGTAACATGGCTTCATGGTCGTGGAACACGAGGAAGAAGGACGGCACGCTCCTGGGCGCTCTTGCCTCGACGTACCGGTATGACCTTCTGAACCGCCTCCGGGCCGATACGGTCCGTACGCGCGGCGTGTCGTCGTGGGACGCACCGGCGAACAAGTTCCGGAGCGCCTACACCTACGATGGGAACGGCAACATCCTGACGCTCGACCGGAAGGACGATGCAGGAAGCCATCTTGACCAGCTCCGGTATCGCTACACGCCGGGCATGAACCGGATGACGCACGTGGACGAGCTGGGGGGCAGTACGGCCACGGCAGGCGACATCGAGGACCAGGACACGTTGAACTATGCGTATGACGCTTCGGGCAACATGACCCAGGACGTGAGTGAAGGTATGAGTGGCAGCGGCATCGTCTGGACACCGGCGAACAAGATACGCTCGATCACCAAGGCCGGGAGCAGTCCGACGTCGAAGCTCGTCTATCTCTACGATGCGATGGGCAACCGCGTCGTGAAGCGGTACTACGAACCGTCGAACACGCTCGTCAGCACCACGTGGTACGTCCGCGATGCGAAGGGCAACGTCCTGGGCATCTACGAGAAGCTGGCAGCCAGCGGCGACGTCGTGGCGAAGGAGAATCCGGTCTACGGATCATCGCGTATCGGAGAGTGGAGAACGGGCGCGCTGTATTCAAGCGTGGCTACGGACACGCTCGTCACCAACGACGTCATCTACAGCCGCAAGATCGGCAACAAGCGGTATGAACTGACGGACCATCTCGGCAACGTCCGCGTGGCCGTGAGCGACGTGCTTCTGGACCACTCCGGAAGTCCCGATGCCGAAGTCGTCTCCTACACCGACTATCATCCATTCGGCATGGCGATGACAGGCCGGTCGTGGCAGGCGGATGGATACCGCTATGGATACAATGGTCAGGAGAAGGTCGATGAAGTTGCGGGTGCAGGTAACCACACGACGGCGGAGTTCTGGGAATACGATACCCGATTGGGCAGACGATGGAACCTCGATCCAAGGCCCGTAGTTGGAGTAAGCGACTATGCGGCGTTTGCGGACAATCCCATTCTATTCAGCGACCCCAAGGGGGATACTGTTTGGGGGTATACTGAGGTGGTTCAGCATCCGATGAATGTAGGAGGACTAGCCCGACATGGCTTCCTCCGGGTCAAGACAACAAGTAGAGATGTCCTTATTGAGCTATGGGGTAAGGACGAAACGGAGACCGCACGACCAACTGGTCGGCCTAAGGTCGTAGATTTCAAACATGCTAACGACATTTGGAGTCGAGAAGATGTTGAGCAATTCGAGATTTCTAGGCCGAAAGGTAAGCTAGGTAACGGTGAAGAGTTCGAGAATCGGATCATTCAGCTAGGTGAACGATTCGCACAGAGTGTCATGGTTGGCGGTAAGCCAGACTATTTCAACTTGCCTGACTATGCGCCGTTTGGACCGAACTCCAACGGCTATGTTGCTTCTATTGTGGAGATGGCTGGTGGCCAGGTCGATATGCCCTTCTATGCGTTTGGTGAGGACGATGATAGCTTTTACAAAAACAAAGCAAGATTCTCATTTGGCTTAGATTGGCTTAGGCCACCACCACCTAGGCAGGAGAAAAATTGGAATATTCAAGACGTAATGAGGATGGATCGGTCGCCTTTGTTTCCGTTGAACCAACACACTCCGAACACGTTGACTACGCCGGAGCGATCGGGCCAAGGACAGGCCCAACCTGTACAACACGACAAAACTAGGACAACACCACGATGAAAGCACCGCATGATTCTACCATGAATATCAACATATGGAGGACGCTCCTATCTGCATCTGTTGGCTTGGCATTCGTACTCTTAGCTTGGTACATTGACTCCATGCAAGCGAGTATGCTCTATGTGTCGGCGAACGCTGTGGCGATGGCACTTCTCTTTGGGGGCGTTCTACATTGTGAGAATGCTGATGCCTGGTACCATGTATTCCCGGTCTTTGAAGCAGTGGTGATTACGCTGCTCTTGCGTAGAACTAGATCTACCGCAGTATGGGTAGTCACTATTGTCCTGGCTATTCTGGTATTGATACCAGTGTTGTTTGTCACAAAGCTTGGATAGGAGTTCAGCCTATTCCGCTACAGGCCGGATCAAAGGAACGAGCCAGCAGGATTATGGCTTCCGGAGCTATGATCCGAGGCTCGCGCGGTTCATGAGTGTCGATCCGCTCGCGGGAGACTATCCGTGGTACACGCCCTATCAGTTTGCCGGGAATACCCCAATTCAGGCCATCGATCTTGATGGGTTGGAAGAATTCATCGTCACACAACGTTCCTTTGCGCCGTGGTATCGATTCGGTAGTGCTCCACTCCTTGGTCCAGAGCGTATGGGGTACAGCTTCTATGGGGACAACCGTGGCTTTTCCTTGAGCAAGGACGTATCGAAGAAGTCTGACTACTCTGGTGTGACATCTCGTATTTACCAGGCGGTGAAGGTCAACATGGGTGATGGCTCAATTGTTTATAGTAGACAAGGGGCAGGTGAATCAGTTGGAGATAAGTTCTTTGTTCCTGGATTGGAAGCCAGAGATTATGCCAACGTATCGGCACGGTAGTGTTCCAATCTGTGGATGAGAGGCTGGAGTCACTGGAACGCCGCAAGGACACTTGACCAAGGCTATTGATCGGCGAGATTGATCCGGATAGGTGACCGTCGATCGAACGAGAATAACGGGCTCAAGGAGGCCATCTCAAGGTCGTTTTGAACCTCGTGTTCCAATATGTGGATGGATTCGGCGGGAGTGCTGTATTCGTTCACAGCGACGGATACGCTCGTCACCAACGACGTCATCTACAGCCGGGGGATCGGCAACAAACGCTACGAACTGACGGACCATCTCGGTAATGTCAGGGCTACGGTGAGTGATGTCCTCCTCGACCACTCCGGTAACCCTGATGCTGAGGTCGTGAGCTATACCGACTATCATCCGTATGGGATGGCGATGACAGGCCGGTCGTCAGCGGCGGATGGATACCGCTATGGCTTCAACGGCAAGGAAAACGACAACGAAGTGAAGGGAACAGGTAACCAGCAGGACTATGGGGCACGTATCTACGACCCACGCCCTGGGCGATGGATGAGCACGGACCCCCTCGAAGGCAAGTTCCCGTTCGCCAGTCCGTATGTGTTCGCGCTCAACACGCCGCTGCAAGCGGTCGATCCGGATGGACGAGACGTCCTCTTCATCAACGGTTTCGTTACCAGTCAGAAGGACGCCGGGCAGCCATCGTATTGGCGTGGGATCGGACTGAAGCGGGACTACACCAAGGAATACTTCTATCCGGACGGAAGTATCGGTCCGTGGATCGGATACAAGAAAACGTCATTCGATATCGATGCAATGGATGCCTTGGGCGACCACAAGCCCAGGTACTTCGATGGATCGATGGGTGGTCTGGCGAATCAGTTGGCAGGTCCACTGCTTGGTGATAATGCCCGCCATATCTCACCCGGGAATCGTTACAATGGCGGAAGGAATGATGGGGTTGCCAAGGCCTTCGAAATCTTCGAAGGTCTGGAGAAAGGTGGAACGCTCAAGTTCGTGATGCACTCGGAAGGAGTCGTCTACGGGCACGGTATGGCCGAAGGGATACTGAGTCAGGTGCCAGCATGGAATAAACTCCACCCCGATCGCTACATCGATCCGACGACGCTGATTGAAGGTATGTACAGCTATTCCCCATTCCAGGGGAGCCATGTCGCAGCCGTGCCGCAGGCGGGGGAAAACACCTATTTTATCGGGGGGGAAGATCCTCTCGATAGTTGGATCATGAACTTGGTACTTGGTGGTAGGGTGGAAGGAGTAAAGGGTTCCGAAAGGAGTCCCTCCCCAACACAGAAACACGCCACGCATAGTATCATTGACTTCGACCCGCGTGTCGAACTGGCACGCCCACAAAAGGAGAAATAGGAGATGGCCAAAGAAAAGAAGAACACATTGACTTCTGGTAGACGGGCTGCGATACTTGTATCGTTTGTTGTCTGCTTCCTTGGTGTGGCCTGCAACAGCAGAGAGAAGGATGACTATCCATTTCTCGAGCGTGACAAGCGCTATGTGGAACTTGCGGCGTATCGTATGCTGAAGCTGCACCTTGGCTCCTTCAACAAGGTGGGTTTCTTTGAGGCGGTTGTCGAGCCGAAGGACGTCGTTTGTGAAGCTATCTATTATAGTCCTGACAGGTTGAAGATGATTGCTGCAAGTATTACCACCTTGCGGCGTCTCTCAAGTGGCGGGCCGTATCAGATGATTCCACTCATAGGACAACGGGATTCCTTGAATCATGAGTGGAAGCTCTACACCTGGCGTTTCTTTACTTACGTGAATGCCATGTCACCTAAGCAGGCAATGGACGCATTCGAAGACTATTTGTTCGGGTCAGGTCCAGAGTCACTACGTGGCCGCGAGTGTTTCGTCTTTGGTAAAGACAGCAGTCTGGTTTTTGAAGCGATAGGCTACCCCGCAGATGACGAGAGATTCTGGTCCTCGACGAATCTTCTCTGGCGGAAGAATGCAGGTGGAAAGGGACTCTACTACTACCAGGCGCTCGGGACACGTCCGGCGCTTCACCCCAAGGAGATATTCCCTGAATACACGCTTGATGTGCCGGACTCACTCAAGCAGATGTTCATACGTGAAGGTGAACTTTCAAGAAAGAAATAGGAAAACTGCCATGAACTTGTCCAACGACGCGAGACTGATACTGCTTCTCGGTGGTAGTGTTTCAATATGTTGATGAGGCGTCGGAGTCACTGGAACGCCGCAAGGACACTTGACCAAGGCTATTGATAGGCGACATTGATCCGGATAGGTGACCGTCGATCGAACGAGAATAACGGGCTCAAGGAGGCCATTTCAAGGTCGTTTTGAACCTCGTGTTCCAATATGTGGGTGGATTCGGCGGGCGCGCTGTATTCGTTCACAGCGACGGACACGCTCGTCACCAACGACGTCATCTACAGCCAGAAGATCGGCAACAAACGCTACGAACTGTCGGACCATCTCGGTAATGTCAGGGCTACGGTGAGTGATGTCCTCCTCGACCACTCCGGTAACCCTGATGCTGAGGTCGTGAGCTATACCGACTATCATCCGTATGGGATGGCGATGACAGGCAGGTCGTGGCAGGCGGTAGTGTTTCAATATGTTGATGAGGCGTCGGAGTCACTGGAACGCCGCATGGACACTTGACCAAGGCTATTGATAGGCGACATTGATCCGGATAGGTGACCGTCGATCGAACGAGAATAATGGGCTCAAGGCGGCCATCTCAAGGTTGTTTTGAACCTCGTGTTCCAATATGTGGATGGATTCGGCGGGAGTGCTGTATTCGTTCACAGCGACGGATACGCTCGTCACCAACGACGTCATCTACAGCCGGAAGATCGGCAACAAACGCTACGAACTGACGGACCATCTCGGTAATGTCAGGGCTACGGTGAGTGATGTCCTCCTCGACCACTCCGGTAACCCTGATGCTGAGGTCGTGAGCTATACCGACTATCATCCGTATGGGATGGCGATGACAGGCCGGTCGTCAGCGGCGGATGGATACCGCTATGGTTTCAACGGCAAGGAGAACGACAACGGAGTCAAGGGAACAGGCAATCAGCAGGACTATGGGGCACGTATCTACGACCCACGCCCTGGGCGATGGATGAGCACGGATCCATTGGAGGCGAAGTACACAGGATGGAGCCGTATCATGGAATGGCGAATTCTCCCATGATGGTCAAGGATGGAGATGGGAGGGAGTGGGATGTAGCGTTTGAAACCGCACAAGCGCAGAGCTTCTTTAGAGAGACAATCGCATTGATCTTCGACAGGAAGGTCGAGGCTCTGATTGTGCAGAATGATCTTCCCCCGTCTTCATTGACAGCACCCGCATAGGTAGTAGGTCGTGAAGAGAACGGACCCAACATACTGTCAAATATGCTGTCAATAAAAATCGCTACGCAGTGATCCGGGATGATCCGGCCTGATTCGCGATAGCTGTCTAAGTTGCTTATTCCTTAATCACTTGCAGATTCACGGGCTGTCACTGGTGATCTGCTGGTATCAGTATGGTGGTCGCTATAGGATTCGAACCTATGACCTTTCGCGTGTGAGGCGAACGCTCTGAACCGGCTGAGCTAAGCGACCAAGGGGCACAAAGGTACGGTCCTTGGACACAAACACAAAATCCATGACGAATCGGCTTCGTACGTTCGTAGTCGCCGGCGTAACGCCGACCTCGGAAGAATGTTCCTGTATCCCATGTAACCTTTCGTCGACTTCGACCACCTCCTTTCGTCACCGTCATTCTCAACTATGCCTAATGAAACGCCGCAGGAGCGATTCATGCGACTCTATCGGCCGGTCCAGGAACGGGTGGAGCGGTTCGCCCTGCACCTGACGAGACACCGTCAGGACGCTCGTGAGCTCGTGGCCCAGACGTTGGCCACGGCATACGAAGGCATGGCAGGTATGCGGGACGAGGCGGCATTTCTCAGCTATCTGTTCACGATCGCACGGCGTACGTGGTATCACCAGCGCCGACGGCAACAGAGGGAAGTGGCGACGGCTCCCGAGGACCTGACGGTTCTCTTCGATGATGTCGATCCGTCCCTGCGGACGGAAGTCCGGTTGATCTACGAAGCGATGGAACGATTACCCGACGAACAACGCGAGGCACTGATTCTCTTCGAAGTGATGGGATTCCCGATCCACGATATCGCCAGGATGCAGGAAAGCACGGTCAGTGCCGTGAAGGTACGCCTGCATCGCGCCCGTCAAAGCGTCCGCGCCTCGATCAGGGAGGTGCCGAATGTCTGAACATCAGCAGGACCCCCTGTTCTCCTCCCTGCGTTCACTGCGCAGGTCCGAACCGTTGATGAGCGAAGCCGACATCGTGGCTTCGTTGCCGCGTCGCCGAAGCACGACCATGAAGACGGCGTTTCTCGTCGCCGGCCTGTTACTCGTCGGTGTATCGACGATGTGGTTCATGCGTGACGATCGTGCGCCTGACGGATCATTACACGCCAGTGTGGCTGGATCCGTTCGGCACGGCGCGTCTGCGCCGGGAGCGGAAGGCTCCCCGGAACGGACGTTGACGAGTGATACGGCCCGGTCGGTCAAGCCATCTCCGATACGGTCACGCGGGCGTTCCGTGGATGCGGTAGTGTCGGATCACAGATCTAGCAGTATCGCCATTGTACGACACTATGATGGTCATGCCGATCAACTGCTGTTACTGACACAGGACGAGGTGCGTTCGCTCGGTTTCATAGTGACCGATACGTCCATGACGATGCCGATGAAGACCGAGACCGAAGCTCGTGACGTCGTCGTATCCACCAATGGTATAGATCTTCGACGACGTGGCGAGGTGACGGACGGAGCGGTCGTTCCATTGATGATAGGCGTGCGGAAGAACCATGCCAGAGACGAGGAGCGCGTCAGCTTCGGTGACATTTCGATGTCGTCGGTACTTCTCGGGCTCCAGTGGGACGTGGTGTCCGCCGAGGGAACCGACACGTCGAAAGTGACGGCCTGGTGCGTACCCACAGTCAATCTGATCGCTGCATTGCCCGACCGCTATCGCGTACCGGTCATGCTCGAACTGGACCTGCTGAGGGAGGTCGAACGCGGCTGCCTCTCGCCTGCCGAAGCGTGTCAGTCCATACCGTATGGAAAGAGCTACGTCAACAAGGAACTGTGCGACCGCAGCAAGCGAACCATCATCGATGTCGACGTCTATCCCGATCCTGCACAATCGGAAGCGACGTGCCGTATCGATCTTCGGCGCGCCACGACGGTCCGTATCGCCCTCTATCGCGAATCCGGATCGTTCCTCGGCGAGGCCTGTCAGGAAAGCCGGTTGCATGAAGGGCATAACGAACTCGCCCTCATACTCGGCGATTACGAGCCGGGTGCCTATCTGCTGATGGCCATCACGGCCGATGGCGACCGCATGGTGCGGCATCTCGTCATCTACCGCTGAACGTTACAATGAACGATCATTCGACGGATCATCGCTGTTTTTATAATCTTCTTCCAGAAAGGAAGACCATGAAATCCATGCTCACCGTTGTGGCACTCTTCATTGCCGGTGCCATCGCTGCCGTCGCCCAGCCGAAACTCGAAGTCGAGGGCGGCACTACCTATAACTGGGGCAAGGTCAAGGTGCCGAAGGAGAATGCCCTCGAAGCCACGATCAAGATGAAGAACGTCGGCACCGAGCGCCTCGTCTTCAAGGAGATCGTTCCTGGATGCGGATGCACGAAGACCGACCCGGACAAGATGGAACTCAACCCCGGCGAGACGACGACCATGAAGGTCAAACTCAATGTCTCGCCCCAGCAGTCCGGCAAGCTGTCCAAGAGCATTCGCGTACGGACCAATGCGACGGACGCCGACTCCCTCCGCATCCTGATGCTCGAGGCCGATGTCCAGCGCGATGTCGCCCTCATTCCGTCCGGCTATATCAGCTTCCCGAAGATGGCCATCGGTACGGAAGCGACAGGTAGCGTCGATCTCGTCAACAACGGTACGACTCCGCTGACCGTCACCGACGTTTCCGGTACGAACGGCGTTCTCGTCGAACTCAAGGGTAACCGGACGCTCGCTCCGCAGGAGAAGCTCACGATCATCGCCCATGCGACCCCCAAGACGACCGGTTATTTCAATGGCGTCGTGAACATCAAGACCAACCATCCGGATCACGCCGAAATGTCGATCCCGACCTACGGTTCCGTGCCCCAGGCCGCAGCCGCAGCGACGGTCGTGCCCAAATAAGGGCCAGGTCCGGTCATCACACGGCCACCACAAAGGCCGCGGGAGCTTCCTGCCAAAGGTTGTTCCCGCGGCCTTCGTAATTTTCGGGTCCGTCCGTGCGCCCCCTCATCATCATACCGCTCGTTCTCGCGCTTTCCTGCATAGGGAGGGCTGCCGTGGATTCTACGCGTCATGACACGTCCATCGTACACGTGCGTACCATCGACGTGACCGACGAGGCATATCTTGCCGACGTGGCCAGATCCGGTCTGCCGCGTACACGTCTGACGGCGGGTATGCTCGAGCGGATCGCCCCGCTTCAGACGACGGACGCGCTGACATTCGTACCGGGACTGTCCGTCCGGAACTATGGCGGTGCAGGCGGGTTGAAGACGATCTCCCTGCGTGGAGGATCGTCGGCACAGACATTGGTCCTGCTCGATGGTATACGACTCAACTCTGCCCAGAACGGTCAGGTCGATCTGGCCATGATTCCCATGACGATGATCGGAAGCATCGACGTGACGCGCGGTGGAGCCACGGCTCTATATGGAGCGAATGCCCTGACAGGCGTCGTGGACTTCCGTCTCAAGGCCGATGACAGGCAGGGATTGTCGGCGACATATTCCAACGGCAGCTTCGACGAATCACGTTGGGCCGCGGCGGGATCCACGTCGTTCGGAGCTCTGCGCATGGCGGCAGGCGTGGATCTGCTGCAGACGCAGGGATCGTTCCCGTTCACGATGAACGCCTTCGGGCGTACCGTCGACATCAATCGCGAGAATGCCGACCTGCGTTCGCTCGGCGCCGTCGTCCGCGCCGAGTACGACGACAACCTCACTGCCTTCGCCGTCGTCCGTTCTTCCGATCGCGGTGTACCCGGTGCCGTCGTACAGGGAAGCGTAGCGCTGGCCCGTGCGCGTCTGAACGACGAAGACGTGCTGTTCGGTATCCGGGATCGCATGACCCTCACGGATCGCCATGCGCTCGAATTCAGTGCAGGACTGCGCTACTTCGATCAACGGTACAGGGATCCGGATGCGACGATACGGGGACAGAACGGACTCGACGAACGATATCTCCTGCGCGACGCATCCGTCGGTGTCCAGTGGAAGTACGTCGATCCGGTCTTCGTCCAGACCGTTCGCGTCGATGCCGGCGTGACGGATCTTCGTGGCGCTTCGCTGCAGGCCGACGTCGGTTCGCAAGTCACGCGGCGTACCGCTGCGATCGCCGCGAACTGGATGGTGCTGCCGTGGCCCGATGTCAACGTCGAAGCCGGTGTACGGCTGGAAGGAATCTCCGACGTGTCGACGGCCGTTTCTCCGCTTGTCGGACTACGGTGGGACGCATCGTCCGATGTGACGCTGAAGGCCGGGTGGAGCTATAACTTCCGGCCGCCGTCATTCAACGAACTGTACTATCTCAACTTCGGAACGTCGACGTTGCGTCCGGAACGTTCGCATACCGTCGACATCGGCTGTTCATGGCGTCCGGTACGCTGGATATCGATCGAGGCGGATGCCTTCGCCCTCGATACACGCGATCTCATCGTCGCCGTTCCGGTGAGTCCGATCCTTACGAGTGCACAGAACGTCGGCAGGGCGACGACGCTCGGCATCGAATGGAGCGCACGTGCTTCCCTCTTCGATGAACGTCTCATGATTCACTGGTCGTATACGCTGCAGGATGCACGGGACAGGACAGGGCGGCCGGGTATCGACGGTTCGCTGATTCCCTATATCCCCCAGGAGATCGCGAGTGGGGGGCTGCACTGGCGCGATGGAATCGTCCAGGGTGGGATGACGCTGTCGTCCACGAGTCATCGCTACGCCCTTCCGGGTGAACAGTACTCGACGCTGTTGCCCCGCTTTACCGTCATGAATGCCTATGTCGGTGTGCGCGGGCATACCGACCATATGCACGCCGATGTACGCCTGCAGGCCGATAACCTTCTCGACGAGGGCTATCAGGTCGTGAGAGGATTTCCGATGCCGGGTAGAACACTGCGCATCATCGCGAGTCTCGCATGGAAGGCCCGATGAAGCCACCATCACGCATTCCTATCACCGAACGGCAGCGACGTCTGCACGACGAGGCATATGCCCGTGGCGAAATGTCCTATGTCGATCCCGATACGGGCTACATGGTATTCACCCGGCTCTATCATGAACGACGCGGGCACTGCTGCGGTTCGGGGTGCCGGCACTGTCTGGTGCGGCCCGATGGTGGACCGACCCGCCCGTCGTCCGACAGCTTGCCATCGGCTCTCGTCGTCGCCATCATGATATGCCTGCAGATCGTGTCGGTGGTACCGGGTGCTGCGCAGTACGAGCGGATGACGATCGATACGGTCCTGCGTCTGGAGCCGGGAACCGGGCAGCATTCGGGGCAGGGGCCGAGCGTCTTCCCGAAGAACATCTTCGGATCGCCCGATCCTCGTGCAGGCGATACGATCGCGTCGATGGATCCACGCCAGATATGCTCGATCGGCATGAATGGTCGCATCACGGTGGGATTCAGACAAGGTGTCGTCGTCGATGGCCCGGGCCCGGACTTCACCGTCTTCGAGAACGCCTTCTATTACAGCAGTGGCAAGCATTTCATCGAACCTGCGACGGTGGAAGTCAGCAAGGATGGTATCGTATGGACGATGTACCCGTTCGATAGCGTCACCTACGAAGGTTGTGCCGGGCGTATGCCGACGCGAGGCTGGGAGGATCCGTTCGATCCCGAACGTTCGGGCGGCGATGCCTTCGATCTCGCGACCGTCGGTGTCGATTCGATACGATGGATCCGCCTGACCGACATTTCCGAACGCGTGCTCGACGACCGGAAGAGTCCATACTGGGATCCGACGATCACGGGCTTCGATCTCGATGCCGTCACCGTTCGCCATGGTCTGCACGTCGTCTTCGACACCGACGTTCGATACGATGCTCCCTCGCAGACGATGTCGATCGAGATTCCGCGAGGGGATGAAGCGTTGCTCCTCGTCCATGACGTGGCGGGTGAGGAACGCTATCGACGCACGTTGCCGAACGGAAGTCATGCACTCGATATCGCGTCCTGGCCCGCGGGGTTGCTGCTCGTTACCGTGACGACATCCGAGGGACGACGCACCTTGAAGGTCCTGCGATGATCGTACGCCATATCGTATGGCCCGTCTTCGCCGTGTTCATCACGGTGCTCGCGGCAAGCTGTGTGCAGGCTCCGGATGCCCCTACCGGTTCCGCCGGTATCGTCCGGCCGGGTGGAGTATATGTCCTGTGCGAGGGATTGTGGCGGCAGGACAACAGCGAGCTTTCCTATCTGCAGCCGGAATTCGTCGACGTGGTACGGGACGTCGTCTCGACGGTCAATCCCGGATTGCGGCTCGGAGATACGGCGTCCGACGTCGTCGTTCGTGGCGATACGATGTACGTCTGCGTCAGCACGTCGCATACGATCGAATCGTACCGACGATCCACGGGAGAGTGGCTCGGCAGAATGACGATGCCGGCCGGCCGCGAGCCGTATCGTATGGTGCTCGCGGACGACAGTACTGCCTACTGTACGAATCTCAACGACGATTCGATCACGGAATTCGATCCGCGCACACTGACCATCCGTATCGAGCGGGCAGCCGTGGGGCCGGCTCCGGAAGGGATCGCAGTTACGCGCAATGCCATCTTCGTGGCGAACTCCGGTCTCGGAGATCTTCGTGCCGGGGAGGACGGTGCGGGTACCGTCGCGGTACTCGATCGATCCGATCTCGCTACGGTGAACAGCGTAAGAGGGCTGGTCAACGTGGCCGCATTGAAGTACGATGCGCTCCGTAACAGGATGTGGGCCAGCTATCGCAATCTTCCGTCCAGAAAAGATTCCCTGGGCGGCATCGTCCTCATCGATCCTGACAGAGCGACCATCATCGGCCACTGGCGATATACCGCACCACGTGGTATGGCCATCGACGATCGGACCGGATTGCTGTATGTCCTGCATGCCGACGGGATCGACGAGATCGATGTGACTGCATCGACGACGCGCAGAATCATCGGCCATGTCTCCCGCGACGGTAACGACGTATGGTTCGCGCTGGCCTTCGATCCGTCGCGTTCGCTTCTATGGGTCGGTAACGCGCGCACGTACGTTCTGGATGGCGAAGCGCTCGCCATATCGCTCGACGGTGGAATCGTCCATCGTCTGACCGTCGGTCTGAATCCAACAGCCTTCGTTTTCTGAGGAGATCATCGCGTGAACCGCTACTTCATTGCACTTCTTGCCGTCGCTCTCGTGGCCTGTGCCAAGAAACAGCCGATCACGGAAAGCCTTCCGCCCGGAACACCACCGCTGGAGCAGCGATCGATCAGTGATATTCCTCCGGGTGCGATACGCTTCATCGGTACGTTCGTGGAATCCGTTCCGGGAAGGAACGAAGATGGAGGACCGTGCGCGACGAACGACTGTCGTGCACGCGTCGTGATCGATCTGGTGACGAGGGTAGGTCCGGGAATACGGACACGATTCCTCGAACAGGATACCGTGACGATGGAGTTCGCGATGACGCTGGGACCGTCGACCTATAAAGGGCGTGACTTCCTTGGGCTCGAACCGGGAGAGAAGTTCGATGCCGAAGCGTTCGAGATCGCGGCGATGTGGGGCGGCAAGCTCCGTGTCGAGAATTATAACAAGAGATAGCATCGGTTCCGGACCACGATGATGTCCGGGGGCGCTCGACGCGCTGCCCGAAGGTCGAGCCCGAACGTCAGGCGACCTTGTATCCTTCTTCGATGAGCATGGCGCGCAGGCGCTCTTTATGCTCGCCCTGCAGTTCAAGCACGTTGTCCAGCACCTGACCTCCGGTACCGAGCCGGGCCTTGCACGCCGCAAGGATGCGCTGGAGTTCCTTCGGTGTGGACTGGAAGCCCTGTGCGATCGTGACCGTCTTGCCACGCCGTTGTTCGGTGCGGATCTTCAGGCGTACGACGGTGCCGTCGTAGCCACGCTTCGTCGAATCCTTCTCTTCCGCCTTCGGCGGTTCCTGCCCGAGCAGGGCAGCGAGGTCCTTGAGTCCGGCCATCGTCGTTAACGGAAATAGAACATCAGTTGAAGTTGGGGAAGAGGCAGGATCGTCATCTTGCCCCCGTCGTTGGGGAAGAACGTGATGGGTACTTCTGCGGCAAGGCAGGCCTTGGGAGAGAAGAACCATTCGTATCCGATACCGACGCCGATGCGGAACGGGGCCGACAGCGTATTGTCCTTCAGGTCGTTGGCATGGAAGTAGTAGCCGACGCCACCGAGTGCATAGAACCGGTGATCGAAGGCCTGGTCCAGCAGATACTGGGCTTCCAGTCCGAGATTCCACCAGATGTTGCCGGTCGACCATACGAAGCCCGTCGCCTCGAAGGCGAAGCGGTTCATCATCGTCGTGCGGACACTCAGGCCCGATCCCGTCGCGAGCCCGCCCTGAAGCCCCACGGCCCAGAAGTTGAACTGGTCCATCAGCTCGGGTGTCGTCTTGCCGGTCGGTTCGGCCGTCGTCGCAGCCGGTTTCGTGGAATCCGGTTGGGTCTGTGCGGCGGCTGCGGAGCCACCGAGAATCATGCAGGATATGACGGCTACGAGAAGATGTCGGTACATCATGGATTCTCCCCTTGGTGATTCGGATACTACACGGACAATGGACTTCTGCAAATCTACGGACGGCATGCCGTTGAAGCGCCGTACTTTTGCTCAATGCGTTCCATCTTCGTCATCGTCGCCATCGCTGTCGTGACCGTGGTCTACGCCACGGCCGTCATGATACATATGGCCCTGTTCCGGGACAAGGACGTTTTCCATACCTATGCCCGGTCATGGTCACGGATACTGCTGAAACTGGCCGGAGTACGGGTCGAACTACGAGGTATCGGACATCTGTCCGTCGTCGAGCGATATATCTACGTCGCCAACCATGCGAGTCTTTTCGATATACCGGTGTTGCTCGCGCATGTTCCCGACAACATCCGCATCATGTACAAGCGCGAGCTGGGAGCCATCCCGATTTTCGGATGGTGTCTGAGGATGTCACCGTTCATCGCCATCGATCGCAGGAAGAGCAGGGAAGCCGCGGATGCACTCGAGGCCGTGGTCGCTACGATGCGTGATGGAGCGTCCGTAGTCGTCTTTCCCGAAGGCACGCGCAGTGACGACGGCCGGGTCGGCGAATTCAAACGCGGAGCCTTCACGCTGGCGGCCCGTTCGGGAAAACCCCTGGTGCCCGTGGCACTGGAGGGGACGGCCGCCATCATGCCCGCACGCGGCAGGCGCATCAATCCCGGGACCGTCGTCGTCCATATCGAACGCCCGGTCGTCCTTCCCCAGCCGGCCACCAGGTCCGACGAGATGCAGGCCATGCAGTACGTGCGTACCGTGATCGCCGAACACGTAACTTTGCAGTCATGAACAGTATCGATATCAAACGGATCGCCGATCTGGCGCGGCTCGAGTTCTCGGAGGACGAGATCGAAGGTTTCGCCCGGCAGTTCACGAACATCGTGGACTACATCGGCACGATGAATGCCGTCGACATGACGGGCGTGGAACCGATGGCCCATGTGAACGAAGCCGTCAACGTCTTCCGTGACGACGTCGTCGGCGAATGCCTGACGACGACCGAAGCATTGTCCAACGCTCCTCAGAAGAACGAAGCCTTCTTCAAGGTGCCGAAAGTACTCGGATGATTCTTGGCATCATTCCCGCGCGATACGCGTCGACGCGTCTGCCCGGGAAACCGCTGATCGATCTGTGCGGCCAGACGATGGTCGAACGCGTATGGCGCGCAGCATCGTCGTCACCGGCTCTCGATCGTGTCATCATCGCCACGGACGACGAACGTGTCGTCGCCGAGGCGCAGCGCATCGGTGCCGAAGCACATTTGACCTCGCCCGATCTCCCGAGTGGAACGGATCGCTGTGACGCCCTGGTGCGTGCACTCAGACTGCAGCCCGACGTCGTGGTCAATATCCAGGGAGATGAACCTCTCCTCGCACCCAGCGTCCTGACGTTGCTCGTCAACACGCTGCAGTCGTCGGGCGCGGACGTGAGCACGCCGGTGAGTCGCCTTCTCTTTCCTGCTGAACTCGACGATCCCGGGGTCGTCAAGGTCGCCCGCTCCGTCAACGGTGATGCGCTCTATTTCTCACGTTCGCCGATTCCGTTCCTGCGTTCCGTCGACCGTTCACAGTGGACGACGTCGTATACCTACTGGAAGCATATCGGCATCTATGCCTATACACGCGACGCATTGCGCCGGCACGTCTTTCTCCCACCTTCACCTCTCGAACGTGCCGAATCGCTGGAGCAGCTTCGTCTGCTCGAAGACGGTGCCCGCTTCGTCTGCGTCGAAACGGAGCAGATGTTCATGGCCGTCGATACGATAGAGGATGCGGAACGGGTCCGTGCCTGGTTGCGGACGAGTCAGGGACGCTGAACGAGGTTCAGTGCCGCATCGACGACGTCCTTCACGTCGATCTTCATCATGTCGTCACCGGCTCCACTTTCGAATATCACGGCATCGGATGTATACGGCCCCCAGCGTCTGGAACTCATCGACGGTGTGGACGGATAAAGACCGATGACGGGAATGCCGCACGCCGCGGCTACATGCAGGACTCCGGTCGAGTTCGCGACCATCAACGACGAGCCTGCGATCACACGTATCGTCGCATCGAGATCCGTCCTGCCGCAGAGATCGATGGCATCGGGACATGCGGCGTGGACGATATCGCATATGGCACGTTCGGCGGCAATGCCTGTGACGACGACGTCGATACCTGCTTCGGTCAGCGCCCGGGCCACGTCGCCGAAACGTTCCGCAGGCCAGTCCCGCGCGGAACCACCCGAGCCCGGGTGGATGACGACGTACCGCTCCGGCAAGGACAATGCGTCCGGTGCGGAGTGAGGAACGACAGGTGGGACGAGAGAAACGGCCGGCATCGATCCGCCGAAGGCGGCCAGAATCATGCGTACGTTGTATTCGGCTTCATGGAAGGAGGCATCGGAGCGATGGTCACGCACACGCACGTTGAAGAGGGGCGAATACCATCTGAATGCGGAGCCGATGCGCATACGGACGCCTGCACGTACGGCGTCCCATACTTCGTTCAATCGGGGGCGGGGAAAGAACGCCGTGTCGATGGAATGCCTGCGCAGGCCCCGGCGCAACGCATCGGGAGCGTCGTCGACGTAGATCACGTCGTCGATCACACCGAGCGTATCCAGCTTGCCGACCAGCGGTTCGACATACCGCCTCGTACAGAGTACGAGTTCCGCATCGGGAAAGCGCTGACGCAGGACGGGAAACATCGGCAGGGTGAGAACCATGTCGCCGATTCTGTCGGTGCGGATGATGGCGATGCGGGATGGGGACATGTCGGCTACTTACAGAAAAGGCGGCAGTACCTGCGTACTACCGCCCATTCGACACATTGACTTGTCGTGATTACTTGCCGAAGAACCATTCGACGCCGACCGTCGGCTCGAGGAGACCGAACGTCGTAACACTGGGGTCGAACTGGATGTTGATGACGCCGATCTGACCGAAGAGGCCGAAGTTCGGCGTGATGAAGTATTCGCCACCGAAGCCGGCGCCAAGGCCGGTTCTCGTCGTGCCGCCACCCGTTGCCAGACCGAACTGGGCAATGATGTAGGGCTTGAGTTCTTTCGAACCTGCGAAGAGGAACTTACCGTAGGGCGTGAGATGGAACTCGTTCGAACCATCCTGGATACGAAGGCCAACGCCCGTACCGATGTGGATGGCAGGAGAGATCGCATACACCAGATGTCCGCCAAGAGCCTGGCCGGCGGTGAAGCCGAAGCCAAACTGCTGATCAGGGCTCTGTGCCTTGGCTACGGATGCTCCAAGCAGAACGATGATTGCTGCGAGAGCGGTGGAAAAAACCTTCTTCATACTACGCCTCAAAAAATAGTTGGACAGGACGGTGCAAATATACACCCATAAAAGTGTGTCCGAATACGTTCAAGACGTAATGAAGTTCCATCACCAGACGCGGGTTTGATAACTTTGCCGTACTATGAAAGGTTCAATTTCCGTACACCCGTATACACCTGCCGACCGCGCCGAGTGGGATGACTTCGTGGAACGTAGCAACAATGGAACGATGTTCCATCTGCAGAAGTTCCTGGACTACCATCCGGAAGGCAAGTGGAATTTCCATCATCTGATGTTCCGTGAGGAAGGCCGTTTGGTAGGAGTCCTGCCTGCTGGTCTGAATGCGAAGGGGGAACTGTGGTCGCCGGTCGGAGCCTCGTACGGCTCCATCGTCGTCGAGGATACGGCCTACGAACGATGCGAACGGATCGTCGACGCCTTCATCGGCCATATCCGTGAAGCGGGGATTCGCGACGCCTATCTGATTCCTCCGCCCCTCATCTATACGTTGAACTACAGTCAGCACACGGAATACGCCATGCTGTACCGCAAGGCCGATTTCGAGTTGCACTACATTTCGCACGCCATCGATCTGAAGCATGGTAATGCCTTCATGGATCATTTCGATCCGACCGCACGGAAGAGCATCCGCCGTATCCTCCGTGAAGGGGCCGTGACGGTCCGCGAGTCCGACGACTATGCGACGTTCCACGAGATCCTTGTGGAGAACAAGGCACGGCACAACGTACGTCCCACGCATACGCTCGAGGACCTGCTCCGTCTGCGCGAGCTGATGCCGGAGAAGCTGCGGTTGAACATGGTCTACCATGAAGGCCAGGCCATCGCGGGTTCCCTGCTCTTCCTGGCGAATCGCAAGGTCGTACTGTGTTTCTACAATATGCTGCGATACGAATACGAACACCTTCGTCCCGTCTATCTCATCATGCACGAAACCTGCCGCTGGGCCGTGCAGGAAGGATACGAGTGGGTGGACATCGGCGTCAGCCAGGACACGAGTGCCGACGATCCCATGACTCCGTCACTGAATCTCATCCAGTTCAAGGAACGGTTCGACGCGCGCGGCATCCTGCGATCGACCTTCCACCTCAAGGCCTGATGGACGTCCTGCTTCTCGCATTGGCGGATATCGCCCGCGATGCACGTACGTTGAACGTGGCACGGGCGCTTGCCGCCGAGGGACTCGACGTCGGTATCGTCGCCTCGGGCAGGTTGCCGGCACAGGATCATGATTCCATAACGTTGTTCCGATGGGACGATCCCGGGGGCCGCGCATGGCAACGCTGGTGGTCGTTCACCCGCAGGGCTACGAGCCTCGCGAACGTATCCGCACCGGTGATCGCGGCGATGGACCTGTTCGCGTTGTCGGCAGCACGGACGCTGAAACGCCGCTGGCACTCCTCGCTCGTCTACGATGCACGCGAATTCTACTTCGCCCTCGGTCCTCTCGACGGCAAGGGAACGAAGCAGCGGATCGTCTCGGCCCACGAGCGGCGGGGGATACGCCATGCCGACGTCGTGACGGTATCGGCTCCGCTCGATGCGGAGATCATACAACGTCAGTATGACCTGAAGGAGCGTCCCGTCGTCGTGCTCAACACGCCACCGTATCGGGATGCCGAACCATCCGCGGTACTGCACGAACGATGCGGCATATCGTCGTCCGGTACCATCGTACTCTATCAGGGCGTCGTTCATCATGGACGTGGCATCGGCCCGATGATGCGTGCCCTGCCCCTGATGCCCGATCTGCACCTCTGCGTCATCGGAGACGGTCCCGCAACGGAAGCCCTGCAACGGGAGGCGGCGAACCTCGGAGTCGCAGAGCGTGTACACTGGCTCGGAGCCGTCCCGTACGACGATCTGCATGCATTGACCTGCGGCGCCGACATCGGCTGTTGTCTCATCGAACCGGTTTCGCTGAGCTACGAGTATGCGTTGCCGAACAAGTTCTTCGAATACATGATGGCCCGTATTCCGAGTATCGCCACGGATCTCCCGGCACTGCACCGGTGGATCATGCAGCACCCCGTGGGAATGCTCGTGGGCAGGGAGATGCAGCCCGGCGATATCGTCGAAGCCATACGCCGTATCCAGGTACCGGCAACGCGCGATGCCATGGTCCGCCAATGCGAGGACATCCGGAAACTGTCGTACGAAAGCCAGGAACCGATCATCATCGATCTCTACCGTGCATTGCTGGAGCGGCACGGATAACAACTGTGGACGCGGCCCCATGTTTCCATTGATGTTCCTGCAGCAGCTCGTCGCGTCGTCCACGCACATCGTGGCCAAGAGCGTGACGTCCGAACTGCATCCCACCTTCGTCGTTCTGATGCGTGCGCTGTTCTCCTGTCTCCTCTACGGGACGTGGATGATCATCCGCCGGAAGAGTCTGCAACACGTAGACCGTTCGGACTGGCGGATGCTGGTTCTTCTCGGTCTCCTCAACATCCCTCTCAACCAGTTCCTCTTCATCTGGGGTGTCAAGCTCGGTACGGCGCCGAATGCGGCATTGGCCTATGCGGTATCGCCGACCTTCGTGCTGATCATCCTCGCCGTGATGTACAGGGAGCGGCCATCGGGAATGAAGATCGTCGGCATCGTCATCGCCTTCATCGGTACAGCCATCGTCCTGGTCGACAAGGGCGTCCGGTTTGACGAGGATGTCTTCCTCGGTACGGTCATCGTACTCGGTGCCAGCCTTGCATGGGCCTTCTATACCGTCTTCGGACGTAATCTCGCCATCAAGTACGGAGCGATGCACACGACGTCGCTGTCGATGCTCATCGGTACGGCGCTCTACGTTCCGATATGGATACTGTTGCCTGTGTCGTTCGACCCATCGCCGCTCGTCATCCAGGCCGGCGGCCCAACCCCGTTCGAGAACTGGCTCCAGCTCTTCTATCTCGGCGTCGTGACGTCGGGTCTGGGCTTCGGGCTCTGGTACTATGCCCTCACGAAGTACGATGCGGCCAAGGTCTCCGTGTTCAACAACCTCCAGCCCGTGATGACCACGATACTGTCCTTCCTGCTGTTCTCCCAGGTGCCCACACCGCTCTTCGTCATCGGCGGGATGATCGCCCTGGGCGGTGTGATTCTCACGCAACGAGGGTAGCGCCGAATCGTCCGGTATCGTAGTTTGGGACGCCAATCACTACGGATCCCGTCATGCGCATCGAGACCAAGCACTCCTTCGCCCTGATCATCGATATCCAGGAGCGGTTGTTCCCACACATTCACGATCATGACGGTCTGGCCAGACGCTGCGAGATCCTGATCAAGGGCCTCCAGCTTCTGGAAGTACCGATGATGTTCACCGAGCAGTATCCGAAAGGGCTCGGGCCGACCATTCCGTCCATCGCCGGCCTCATGGGTGATATGGTCGCCGCCGAGAAGATGACGTTCTCCTGTTGCGGTTCCGATGCGGTGGAAGGCCAGTTGCTCGGCCTCTCTCCGCACTCCGTCATCGTCTGCGGTATCGAGGCCCACGTCTGCGTGCTGCAGACGGTACTCGACCTGAGGGCGCAAGGACGCAATGCCGTCGTCGTGGCGGACTGCATCTCATCGCGCAAGCCGACGGACAGGGAGGTGGCCATCGAACGGATGCGGAGCGCAGGGGCCATCATCACGACCTATGAAAGCCTGTTGTTCGAACTTTGTGAAGTGGCGGGTACCGATACTTTCAAGGAACTATCGAAACTGGTCAAATGAGCAAGAAGAAGGCCGTCACGAAGCGCATCACGTCGTCGAAGAACGATACCCCATCACCGGATTCCATTTCGTCCGTCCTGACCGAGACGAGAGTATTCCCGCCGTCGCGGGAATTCGCGAAGAAGGCCCACGTAGGCTCCATGGCCGCGCTGAAGCGGTTGCGTGCGGAAGGCGAGCACGATCCCGTGCGATTCTGGGAGCGGCAGGCGCGACGTCTGTCGTGGTTCGCGCCCTGGAAGCAGGGACTGAAGTGGAAGCATCCCCACGCCCAGTGGTTCGTGGGAGGACGCCTCAACGCATCGTACAACTGCCTCGATCGTCATCTCGACACCTGGCGTGGAAACAAGGCCGCCCTGATATGGGAAGGCGAACCGGGTGAAGTGCGTACCTACACGTACCGTCAATTGCATCTCGACGTCAGTCGTTGCGCGAATGTCCTGCGTTCGCTTGGTGTGAAGGCCGGAGACGTCGTGGCCATCTACATGGGCATGGTACCCGAAGCTGTCGTCGCCATGCTTGCCTGTGCCCGCATCGGTGCCACGCACAACGTCGTCTTCGGTGGCTTCTCCGCCGAAGCCCTGCGCGAACGTATCAACGATTCCAATGCCGTCGTCCTCATCACGCAGGACGTCGCCATGCGTCGCGGTGAAGCCGTGCATCTGAAGACCGCTGCAGATGAAGCGCTCAAGGACTGTCCTTCCATCCGCCATATGATCGTCTATCGTCGGTCGGCGGAAACGAAGGGAACGCTGAAGGCCGGCCGCGATCACTGGTGGCACGAGCTGATGGCGCATGCGCCCAACGTATGTCCGCCCGCAAAACTCCCGAGCGAGCATCCGCTCTTCATCCTCTATACCAGCGGTTCGACGGGCAAGCCTAAGGGTATCCTTCATACCACGGCCGGCTATCTCACGCAGGTGGCATATACGTCGGAGCTCGTCTTCGATCTCCATGACGACGACGTCTATTTCTGCACGGCCGACATCGGGTGGGTGACGGGACATTCCTACATCGTCTACGGTATGCTCTCCAACGGCGCTACGGTGCTCATGTACGAAGGCGTGCCGAACCATCCCGGACCCGACAGGTTCTGGGACATGATCGAACGGCACCGTGTGACGATCTTCTATACCGCGCCGACGGCCATCAGGGCCTTCATGAAATGGGGAGAGGTATGGCCGCGGAAGCATGATCTTTCGTCGCTGCGCCTTCTCGGTACGGTGGGAGAGCCGATCAACCCCGAAGCGTGGATTTGGTACCACACTATCATCGGAGGCAAGCGCTGTCCTGTCGTCGATACATGGTGGCAGACGGAAACGGGAGGGATCATGATCGCCCCCGTACCGGGAGCGACGCCGACGAAGCCCGGTACGGCCACATTGCCGTTGCCCGGTATCATGGTCGACGTCGTTCGCAAGGATGGTACCTCGTGCAAGGCCGACGAAGGCGGACTGCTCGTGGTACGACATCCCTGGCCGGGCATGCTGCGGACCATCTATGGCAACGACGAGCGATACAGGATGGCCTACTGGGCCGAATTCCCGAAGACGAGGACGACACCCGGATGGTATTTCACGGGTGACGGTGCGCGCAGGGACAAGGACGGATACGTGTGGATCATCGGCAGGGTCGACGACGTCGTGAACGTCAGCGGCCATCGTCTCGGTACGGCCGAGATCGAAAGTGCGCTCGTCTCGCACAAGGCCGTGGCGGAAGCGGCCGTCGTGGCCAGGCCCGATGCCATCAAGGGCAATGCTCTCGTGGCCTTCGTCACCCTCAAGAGCGGGAACGGAACGGCCGACATCGCCGTGTTGCGGGAAGAGCTGCGGGCCCACGTGGCACGTGAGATCGGTCCGATCGCCAAGCCCGACGATATCCGTTTCACCGAGTCCCTGCCCAAGACCCGCAGCGGCAAGATCATGCGCCGGCTTCTCCGTGAAGTCGTCACCAACAACACCGTCAGCGGTGATACGACGACGCTGGAAGACCTGTCCGTGCTCGAGCATCTCCGCACGGCGGACGACGAATAATCCCGTTCGACGACGGGGACGGAACTGCGAAAACCTGTATTTTCGTGGCCTTCCGGGACGTTCCTGAATCATTCTACCAACGGAGCCCCAATGCGGAAAGCGGTGATCATGGCAGGTGGATTCGGAACACGGTTACGACCGTTGACCATGTCCATTCCCAAGCCGATGGTACCCCTCGCCAACCGTCCGATGATGGGTCATATCGTCGAACTGTTGAAGAAGCACGGCATACGTGACGTGGTGTCGCTCCTGTATTTCCAGCCCGAACATATCACGTCGTACTTCGGCGACGGTTCGCAGGCGGGAATCACGATGCAGTACATGCTGGCCGAAGCCGATTTCGGTACGGCCGGTAGCGTCAAGAACGCCGAATCGTTCCTCGACGATACCTTCGTCATCATCAGTGGCGATGTGCTCACGGACTTCGACTTGTCGAAGGCCGTGGCCTATCACAAGGAGAAGGGGGCCATGGCTACCATTCTCCTGACGAGGGTTCCGCAACCTTTGCAATACGGTATCGTGATGACGGACAGCGAAGGACGCATCACGCGGTTTCTCGAGAAGCCGTCATGGGGTGAGGTGTTCAGCGACACCATCAACACGGGCATCTACATTCTGGAACCGTCGGTACTGGACCTCATTCCCGCGAAAACGGAATTCGACTTCAGCAAGGACCTCTATCCCCTGATGCTGAAGAAGGATCTTCCTCTCTACGGTTACGTCGCCGATGGCTACTGGAAGGACATCGGCAATCTCAACGAATATCAACTCGCACACGCCGACGTGCTGGCCGGACGTGTTCACGTGAACATTCCCGGTGAGCGCTGCGATTCGAGCGTCTGCGGCAACCATCTCGAACTCGCCCCCTCCGCCCATCTCTCCGGGCTCGTGGCTCTGGGCGACAACGTCGTCATCGGTGACGGTGCCCGTCTGACGAACTGCGTCATCGGCGACAACTGTGTCATCGGTGCCGGCTCACGTCTGAGCGATACCGTGCTGTGGGGCGACGTACAGGTCGGTGATTTCGCCGATCTCTCGAATACTGTCGTCTGCAACGACGTCGTCATCGGCTCCCATGCCATCATCCTCGACAACGTCTTCATCGCGGAGGAATGCGTGATCGGCGATCATGCGAAGCTTCTCGCGAACGTGAAGCTCTGGCCGCGCAAGACGGTGGAGTCCCATGCGGTGCTCACGCGCAGCCTGGTGCAGGAAGAGCGATGGGCACGCGACCTGTTCGCCGATGCACGGATATCCGGAATCTCGAACATCGACATGAATCCGGAATTCGGAGCCAAGCTCGGAGCGGCCATCGGAACGGCCGTAGGGGCTCATACCACCGTGCTGGCGAGCCGCGACGAAGACAAGATATCCCGCATCATGAAGCGTGCAATCACGGCCGGCCTCATGAGCGTGGGAGTGAACATCCACGATCTCCAGACGACATCGATTCCGCAGTCGAGACAGGAGCTGCTCACGGGCAAGTACGTGGCAGGATTCCATGTGCGCCGCTCGCCGAGCCATCCCGACAAGACCGACGTCATCCTGTTCGGCCGCGACGGCCGCGACATTCCGTTGTCGGGAACGAAGTCGATCGAACGCTACTTCTTCGGCGAGGACATCCGGCGTGTGAACTACGAGCACGTGGGACGTCTCAACTTCCCGGAACGGTCGGTAGGGATGTACATCGACCGTTTCATCGCGACGGTCGACGCGGATCTCATCCGCAACAGACAGTACAAGCTGCTCGTCGACTATTCCTTCGGTCTCACGTCGACGGTCTTTCCCCAGATCCTCGGCGAGCTCAAGTGCCACGTGCTCTCGATGAACAACTACGTGGACGCTTCGCACTTCGCAGATCCGCTCACGGCCGTCCTCGACGAGTCGGCGACGATCATGCGTTCGCTCGGATACGAGATCGGGTTCAAGCTCGATCCGGGTGGCGAGAAGATCGCCCTCGTGGACGAGCGGGGGATATGGTATACGGCATTGCGATTGCTCTCGATCGTCACCAAGCTCTTCCTCGATACGCATCGGGATATGGAGCCCTACGTCATCGCCGTTCCCGTCCAGGCCACGCAGGAAATCGAAATGATCGCCCGCGACTACGACGTCGAGGTGCGACGTATCCGCAACTCCCATTCATCGATGATGGATGCCACCAAGGACGAAGCCGTGAAGTTCGTCGGCGGTACGCGGGGAGGCTTTATCTTCCCGGAGTTCCTCGTCGCATCGGACGGCATGTTCACGGCATGCCGGATTCTCGAAATGATCGCACGGACCGGACATCAATTGTCGGAACTGGACCGTACGCTCCCCAAGCGGCATCAGGCTTCGGTGGCCATCTATTGTCCATGGGAAGCCAAGGGTACCGTCATGCGTCGGGCCATGGAACATTCGGAAGGCAAGGAGCGGCTTCTGGTGGACGGCGTATGCGTCGTCGAAGGCCAGCACACCGTCCTGCTCGTTCCGGACAAGGAAGAATCGACATTCTGGGTGACGGCGGAAGCCGATACGGCCGACGAGGCCGTCGCATTACGCACCGAGTATGCAGCACTCGTGGAACAATGGAAATCTAACAACTGACATGGATATTAAAATTTCCGACATTCTCGACGCTTCGGCCGTCTGCCTCGACCTCGACGTCAAGGACAAGACCGAAGCGCTCGTACGCCTGATCGACGTGCTGGCCACGGGTGGCAAGGTACGCGACGTGCAGGAACTCAAGCGTGTCATCCTGGAACGCGAGAAACTGATGTCCACGGGAATCGGCAACGGCGTGGCATTGCCGCACGGCAAGACGTCCGTCGTCGATACGTCGCTCGCCGCACTGGCGACGTTACGTACGCCGATCGACTTCGATTCGCTGGACGACAAGCCGGTGTCCATCATCCTGTTGCTCGTCGGTACCGAGGGTAACGTAGGGATGCATCTGCGGCTCCTGAGCAGGATATCGCGCATGGTCGGTTCGGAGAGCTTCCGTTCGTCGCTGCTCGGGGCCAAGTCAGTCAACGACGTCCTCGAGCTGTTCGCCAGCTATGAAGAGGAGCGTGCCTGATATGGTCCAGACAGTGCGTGGCATGAGAGATATCTTCGGTCCCGAAATGGCTGCCTGGCATCTGGCCGAACGCGTCTTCAGGGATTGCTCACAGGCCTATGGTTACGAGGAATTCCGGACACCCGTGCTTGAGCACACCGAGCTGTTCGCACGGGGAATCGGGGCCGACACGGACATCGTGGGCAAGGAAATGTATACGTTCGAGGATCGCAGTGGCGATTCCCTGACGATGCGTCCGGAGATGACGGCGTCGGTCGTACGTGCGGCCATCGAACATTCGCTGCTCCGTCACTCGCCCGTTACGCGGCTGTGGTATGCGGCGCCCATCTTCCGTCATGAACGCCCGCAGAAGGGCCGTTACCGTCAGTTCCACCAATACGGTGCCGAATGTCTCGGATCACCGTATCCCGAGAGCGACGTCGAAATCATTCTCCTCGCACACGACGTCATCAAGGCCATCGGTATCACGCAGTGGCGTCTCGAGATCAATACGCTCGGCACGGCCGAATCGCGTGCCGCCTATCGCGCCGCCCTCGTGGACTACTTCGAACGACATGTGGAACGACTGTCGGACGACAGCCGGCGGCGCCTGCAGACGAATCCGCTGCGTATTCTCGATTCCAAGGAAGAAGCGGACAAGGAGATCGTCGCTCATGCTCCACGCCTTCACGATCATCTCGACGAGGCGAGCAGGGTGCACTTCGCAGCCGTACGGTCCATGCTCGATGCGGCCCAGGTGGACTACGTCGTCAATCCCGTCATGGTACGCGGTCTCGACTATTACTGCCACACCGTCTTCGAATTCGTGACCGATGCTCTCGGCACGCAGAACGCCATCGGCGGCGGCGGCCGCTACGACCCGCTCTTCGCCATGCTCGGTGGGGGAGACGTACCTGCCGTCGGCTTCTCGCTCGGCGTCGAGCGTATCCTGCTTCTGCTGGAACAGGAGAACGGTGGCTGGCCTGCAGGCGATGCGACGGATGCCTACATCTGCGCCATCGGCGACGCTGCTCGGCTCCCCGTACAATTGATCGCCACACGACTGCGTCGAAAGGGCATGGCCGTCACTACCGACGTCCTGCGCCGTTCCATCAAGGCGCAGATGAAAGACGCGAATCGTGCGGATGCCGTATGGACGATCACCATCGGAGACGACGAACTTGCCAACGGCACATGCGTCATCAAGCACATGGCAACGGGAGAACAGCAGACCGTTCCGCAGCAGACCATCGAAGAACATCTTCGGCGGTGATATGGAACCTGCATCGACATGAAGGACACTTCCTCATCGCCGTCGGGAGCGGATCGCGTACGCATCGGCCGCGCCAACGTCACCAAGTGGCAGATCAAGGTTCTGCTCACGGTCTTCGGCTTCGCCATCATGGCCGCCGTACTGCTCTATACCAAGCTGATCGTGGACGAGCTCGTGGCCAACGAGCGGCGGACCGTGGAGCTGTACGCGAACCTGCTCGCCAGGTCCTATAATGCCAACAGCGACGAAGACCTGCTGTTCTATACGGACCTGACCTATTCGAGTATCCATTTCCCGGTCATCCTGACCGACAAGAAGGAACGTCCGGTCTATCCGTTCGCGCAGTTCATGCTCAACGTCGATCTCGATTCGACGATGTCCATCGAACAGCAGCGTGCGTGGCTGATCGACTACATCCAGTCGATGAAGCAGGAGTATCAGCCCTTCATCATCAAGGACCCCAACGGTAAGGTCCTCCAGAAGATATTCTACACGAACTCCGGCATCGTACGGCGTCTGCAGTACATGCCCTACGTGGAGATCATGATCGTATCGGCCTTCATCATGATCGGCTATGTGGCGTTCAGCACGATCCGCAGGAACGAGGAATCGAACATCTGGGTCGGCATGGCCAAGGAGGCGGCCCATCAGCTCGGAACGCCGCTGTCGAGTCTGTTGGCATGGCTCGAGATCCTGCGCATGAACAAGGAGGATCATGGACTCGTGGTGCAGACGGCCGAGGAAATGCAGCGTGACGTGGAGCGGCTCAACGTCATCGCCAACAGGTTCTCGAAGATCGGCTCCCAACCGCATCTGCAGATGACGCGCCTGGCCGACGTCATCGAGAACGTCTGTCGCTATTTCGAGACACGGTTGCCGAATCTGGGACGCAAGGTCGTATTGCATCGCGATCTCGATCCCGCCATCATGTGCAACGTGAATGCCGACCTCTTCGAGTGGGTCATCGAGAACCTCATCAAGAATGCCGTGGAAGCCATCGAACGTCAGGACGGTCGCATCGACATCGTCCTGCGCCCGCGGTCGCGCGGTGGTGCATTGCTGACGGTGACGGACAACGGCAAGGGGATGACGACCCAGGTGCGCTCGAAGATATTCCAGCCCGGTTATACGACGAAGCGTCGCGGCTGGGGACTCGGACTTAGTTTGTCACGCCGTATCGTCGAGGAATATCACGGCGGAAAGATCGTCGTCAAGGAATCGGCGCCAGGCGCTGGTACGACGTTTGCAATAGACCTCCCATGAAACCTGCCGCCACTTCGCATATCGACTGGCTCATCCTGCTGCCGATCGCAGGCCTGCTGATGTTCAGCGTGGCCTTCGTCTACAGCGCCAGTTCCTCCTTTTCGGCCGTCAAGTTCGGTTCGTCGGAACAGCTCTTCTGGAATCATGCGCTGCGTGTCCTCATCGGCCTCGCCCTCATGATCGGCGTCGCCAAGCTGGACTATCACGCATGGCAGAACATGTCGATGACGATCGTCATCATCGCCATCGGCTTCCTCGTCATGGTCCTGCTGATGGGAACGGAGATCAAGGGCGCATCACGATGGGTGCGTCTCGGGCCACTGAACTTCCAGCCGTCGGAGCTCGCCAAGTATGCGCTCGTCCTGCATACGGCCGCCGTTCTGTCGGCCAACAGGGTCTTCATCAAGGACTGGCGCAAGAGTCTCGTACCAGTTCTCGTATGGGCAGTACCTATCTGCGCATTGATCGCACTGCAGCCGAATCTGTCCACGGCGAGCGTCGTCTTCACCATCGTCCTCGTCCTCATGTTCCTCGCCGACGTCGACATGAAGCATCTCGGAGTCATCGTCCTTGCCGGTCTCGTCATCGGTGGCGCCTATGCGGTATCGGCCGAGTACCGGATGCGCCGTCTGCTGGCCTTCGTGGACAGCGATCGCGTGGACGAGGCCGTCAAGTATCAGCTCGACCAGGCGTTGATCGCCTTCGGCAATGGGGGCATCACGGGTGTGGGGCCGGGGCAGTCGCGCCAGCGCGACTGGTTCCTTCCGGAATCGTACGGCGACTTCATCTTCTCCATCGTGGGAGAGGAGTACGGCTTCCTCGGGATCGCGTTGCTTGTCGGCGCCTTCGTCCTGATCATGTGGCGCGGATATGCCGTGGCGCGCAAGGCGCCGGATTCGTTCGGACGTCTGCTCGCGGCCGGGATCACGACGACGCTCGCCATCTACGCCTTCGTCAATGCGGGTGTGACATGCGGAATCCTGCCCACGACCGGGCTCCCCATGCCCTTCATCAGCTACGGTGGATCGAGCGTGTTCTTCAGTGCCATCGCCGTCGGCGTCCTCCTGAACATCTCGTCACAGGCCGGGGTCTACAGAAGACAGCGCGCCGTTGCGGAGGGATGACGGGAACATCGTGCGGGTCAGCACTGTCCAGTCCACCTTTTTTCGTATACTCGGCCCGTTATGAAGACAGCCATCAGAAAGCTTTACTATTCCATCACCGAGGTCAGCAAGATCGTCGGTGAGGAACAGCACGTGCTTCGATACTGGGAGCGGGAATTCTCCCAGTTGCGGCCGCAGAAGAACAGGGCGGGGAACCGTGTGTACACGCACCGGGACCTGGCCGTGTTGCGGCTCATCAAGCGTCTTCTGCGTCAGGAACGGTATACCGTGGCGGGAGCCAAGGAATACCTCAAGCAGAACAGCGTGCTGGAGGAGCTTGAGAATGATGTCGAGTTGATCGGCACGACGATGGAAGAAGAGGGGCCGGTCGACGCCGTCGACGTCGCACCGCCGGTCACGCCGGAGGATCAGTCGAGGGAAGAAGCCTTGCGTATAGCACAGGATCTGACGATGATCGCCGCCGACCTGCGTGCGAGGGTTGCCGCAGCTTCCTGATCGAGTCGTTACGTTTCGCAAATCCGTTCATCTACAAGGGTTCGATGTATGATGCGTACCGTACGCACCTGTGCAGGCCTGGCAGCAGCGATCGCGCTGATCGCCACCACGGCCTGGGCACAGCAGCGTTCATACACAATGAAGATCGTCGGCAAGCATGCCGATGAGGTCCTCGGCGTGTTCGTGAACGATGCGAATACGAAATTCGCCACCTGCAGTCTCGACGAGACCATCAAGCTCTGGAGCCTGCCCGATGGCAAGGAGCTCATGACGCTCAAGGGTCATGCCGGTCAGGTGAATAACCTGTCGTTTTCCGGAGACGACAAGTGGCTGGCCAGTGGCAGCAGCGACCGTACCGTCCGCATCTGGAATGCGGAAACGGGCAAGCAGGAGAAGATCCTGCGCGGTCATACTGCCGAAGTCGCCGGTGTCTACTTCAGCCAGGACGGCAACAGCGACATGGTGGCCAGCACGTCGTTCGACAAGACGGTGAAGCTGTGGGACGTGAAGCTCGGCGTGGAAGCCAAGACCCTGCGTGGTCATACGCTCCAGACCAACAACGTGGCCTATTCGTACGACAGCAAGTGGATCGCTTCCTGCAGCGACGACCGCACGATCAAGATCTGGTCGACGGATCTCGCGAAGAAGGATCCCGTGATGACCCTGACGGGACACAACGCACCGGTCCTCACGGTGCTCTACAGCTTCGATTCGAAGTATCTTGCATCGTCCGATCAGGACGGCGTGATCAAGATCTGGGCCATGCCTTCGGGCGAGCTGCTCCGCAGCATCAATGCACATACCGATCTCGTCCAGGACCTTTCGTTCGCCGAGGACAACCGCACACTCATTTCGGCGAGTCTCGACAAGACCGTCAAGATGTGGGACATCATCACTGGGCAGAACCTCATGACGTTCAACACCGGTGTCGAGATCTGGTCGATCGACTGTACCAGCAATGCCGGTATCATCCTGCTCGGCTGTGCCGACGGATCGGTGCGCATGCTCACGGAAACGGGTTCCGAACGTGGTCGTAACGACAAGGGAGGACGATAACCGATGAAGAAGATCACGCTTTCCATCATGGCGCTGGCCGCTGCCGGCGCCGTACAGATGTCCGCTCAATCAGCCATCGGAACCGTCGTCACGCTGACGGGCCAGATGCTGAACGCCAACACGCTCGCTCCCGTCGAAGCCAATTATGCCCTGTACGATGCTGCAGGCAAGAAGGTAGGACAGGGCAGCCGCAGCAATCCGAACGATGGCTATCTCGTGACGGGCCTGAAGCCTGGCGAAACGTATTCCATCCATATCGAGGATCCGCGCTTCTTCATCCAGGAATTCAAGGTCGACGTTCCTAAGACCAGCAAGTACGCGGAGATATCGAAGGACTTCGTGGTGCGTCCCATGGAAGTGGGCAAGAAGCTCGCCGTGGTACCCATCCCCTTCGATCTCAAGAAGACGACGATCAAGGTCGGTACGGAAGACGAGCTCGATGAGCTGGCTCACATGCTCGTGAAGAACCAGGGGGTGAACGTCGAAGTGGTCTGCTATCCCGACGAAGAGGGAACAAGCGAGAGCATCGGCAAGTTGAGTGCCGAGCGTTCTGCTACGATCAAGGCCTATCTGCAGAAGGGTGGCGTCAATGCGCAGCGTATCACGACGCGCACGGTGAATACGACCGACCCGCTGAATCCGCCTCCGATCCGCAAGGCCGCCAAGGGCAAGCGTTACGTCGGCCCGGTCTACCTCGTCGTCACGAAGGTCTGATCATCGGGTGTTGAAAAGAATTGCAGGGGACTTCCGGAACGAACGGAAGTCCCTTGTTTATCATCGGATGGAGCTGCCTGCATCATGATGTCGCAAGGCCTCCGCCCGATTCCGAAACGAAGAACGTTGCTGCGGTTTTGTCCGCCTGCCGTATATTCGCAATCTCTGGTTCCGTGGTAGAGTGGCTATACAGAGCTCTGCAAAAGCTCGTACGTCGGTTCGAATCCGGCCGGAACCTCGAAAAAGATTTGTCCTAACAACGTCGAACTTCATGGCAACCACAGCCGATCTGCGCGTAGGCGCGGTGATCAAGCATCAGGGGGAACTCTGCGTCGTGCTTGAATCCATTCACCGGACGCCGGGCAATCTGCGCGCCTTCTATCAGGTGAAGATGCGCGTCATCAAGAATGGCAAGCTCAAGGAAGAACGTTTCCGTTCCGGTGAGACGATCGAGTTCGTTCGTGTGGAAACGCGCAACTTCTCGTACCTGTATCGCGATGGTGACAGCTTCGTCTTCATGGATTCGGAGACGTACGACCAGATTCCCGTCGATCCCGCCGTCGTAGGTGAGGCGTCGCGCTTCATCAAGGAAGGCCAGGAAGTCCAGATCGCTCGTGACGAACAGGAAGCCGTCGTCTCGATCCAGATTCCGGGACACGTTACGCTGCGCGTGACGCATACGGAACCTGGGGTTCGTGGCGATACGGCCACCAACGTGCTGAAGCCGGCAACCGTCGAAACGGGTACCAATGTTAACGTTCCGCTCTTCGTGAACGAGGGCGATCTGATTCGCGTTGACACGTCATCGGGTAACTACCTCGATCGCGTCAAGGAATAATGGTCCTGCCGTCAAGTGGCGGCAAGCCCCGTATCACCATTCACGGAGGAGACAACGATGGACCTCAACTACCTACGTCGCCTTCTGAAGATCTTTGACGACAGCACCGTTACCGAGTTGGAGATCGAGGAAGAAGGCATCAAGATCCAGATGTCCAAACAGGTTGCCGCCGTAGCGGCAGCGCAGCCTGCCTATCAAGTCATGCCGGTTCCTGCCGCAGCACCTGCTCCGGCGGCACCTGCCGTACCGGCACCGTCTGCTCCCGCACCCGCCGCGCCCAGCGCGGACGAGGGAGGTCAGACCATCAATTCCCCGATCGTCGGGACGTTCTACCGTGCTCCCGCACCGGATGCCGATCCGTTCGTGCAAGTGGGCTCGCACGTGAACGTGGGTGATCCTCTCTGTATCGTCGAAGCCATGAAGCTGATGAACGAGATCGAGAGCGAAGTCTCCGGCACCATCGTGAAGATTCTCGTGGAGAATTCACAGGCCGTAGAATACAACCAGCCCATGTTCGTGATCAAGCCGGACTAATCCGAACGGGATGCCATGATCAAAAAGCTTCTTATCGCCAACCGCGGTGAAATCGCCCTGCGCATCATTCGCGCTGCGAAGGAGATGGGCATCCGCACCGTCGCCGTGTATTCCGAAGCGGATCGCGCTTCCCTCCACGTTCGCTTCGCCGACGAAGCCGTCTGCATCGGCCCGGCGCAAAGCAAGTTGAGTTATCTCAACATTCCGTCGATCATCGCCGCAGCGGAAGTTACGAATGCCGATGCAATCCATCCTGGCTTCGGCTTCCTCGCGGAGAATGCTACGTTCGCGGAAATCTGTACCGACTGCAACATCATCTTCGTGGGGCCGTCGCCTGACGCCATCGTACGGATGGGCAACAAGTCCATCGCGAAGGAAACGATGGTAGCCGCCGGCGTGCCGGTCGTGCCCGGCTCGGAAGGTATCGTACCTACGCTCGAGGATGCGAAGCGCGTCGCCGACGAAGTCGGCTATCCCCTCATGCTCAAGGCCGTGGCCGGTGGCGGTGGCAAGGGCATGCGCTACGTGCCGGAGCCGTCCGAACTCGAACGTGCCTATACGACGGCACGTGGTGAAGCCGAGGCCTCCTTCGGCAATGGCGATATCTACATCGAGAAGTTCGTCGAAGAACCCCGCCACATCGAGATACAGGTCTTCGCCGATACGCACGGCAACGTCATATCGCTGAACGAACGTGAGTGCTCCATCCAGCGCCGGCACCAGAAGCTCATCGAGGAAGCGCCGTCGCCCATCATGACGCCCGACCTTCGCAGGCGCATGGGTGAAGCCGCCGTAAAAGGCGCAGCCAGCGTGAACTACGTCGGTGCAGGGACGATCGAATTCCTGGTGGACAAGCACCGGAATTTCTACTTCATGGAAATGAACACCCGTATCCAGGTCGAACATCCCGTCACGGAACAATCCCTCGGATACGATCTCATCAAGGAACAGATCATCGTGGCCTCGGGTGAACGTCTGACGATCACACCGAAGGACCCCGTGCTCCACAGTATCGAGTGCCGTATCAATGCCGAGGATCCGATGCACGACTTCCGCCCCTCACCGGGCCGGATCGAAAGCCTGAACTTCCCCGGCGGCCCTGGTGTCCGCGTCGACTCGCACATCTATCAGGGCTACGTGATCCCGCCGTATTACGATTCGATGGTGGCCAAGCTCATCACGTTCGCACCCACACGCATGGAGACCATCCTCAAGATGCGCCGCGCCCTGGACGAGTTCGTGATCGAGGGTATCCAGACGACGATTCCGTTCCATCGCAAGATGATGGAGAATGCAGACTTCATAGCCGGCGAATTCGACACCAAATATCTTGATACACACGACTGGAGGGCATGACGATGAACTTTCCCGCAGATCTTAAGTATACCAGGGATCATGAATGGATCCGCGTCGAAGGTAACATCGGCACGATCGGTGTTACGGATCATGCACAGGGAGAACTTGGCGACGTCGTCTACGTCGACATTCCCGATGCATCGATATCCGTCGACCAGGGCGGCACCTTCGGTTCCATCGAAGCCGTGAAGACCGTCGCCGATCTGTACGCTCCCGTCACCGGCAAGATCGTCGAAGTCAACGACGTCAACGGCGCGCCCGAAACCGTGAACAAGGATCCCTACGGCGCAGGCTGGCTCGTCAAGATCGAACTCGCCAATCCCGATGAACTCAAGGGACTGATGGGGGTGGACGAGTACAAGGCGCTGATCGGACAGTAAGCCCCTCCATTGCGGATGGACGACATCGTGAACGCCACCTTCGGGTGGCGTTCTGCGTTTGTGGGGCAGGAGTCGTCGGGCCTTCGCGGAAGGATGCCGTCCATGACGGTCGTGCGTGATCGGTAATACGGGGTGTCCGTATCCTTCACATGTTCACGTGTATAGGGTATGCACGACGATGTCGTCAGTATGCACGGATCAAGAATGAGATCATGAGCATCTGTACATGATTGTGGCGCGACGAAAGTCCATGCATATGATCATGCAGGGAATAACGACTGCATGGTAAAGAGGTATGCGTTGAAAAAAATATCTCATGACCGTTGAAAAGGACTTTACTTCGCATATAAAATCAATTAAGTTTGCATCCATGTTAATACACTTGAGACAAAAGTGTAAAGGCATGCAGCATAAGTCTCTCTCCATGTCGCTTCGGGGAATCCGCATCAATGTCGAAACGGAAGACAACACGGGTGACGCAGAGGATCCTGAAGAAGGACCAGCAAATCGCTACGGCGGTGCTGGCTCTTCGGGACTACTCTCCCAGTAACCCTGACTTCACGTCGGCCGCCTTGCGGGAAGCAATGGAGAAGATGGATGAGGCACTCGCGGCGGAACAGCGGGCCATGGATGAATTGGCCCGCGCCCGCCAGCAGGCTCTGGAAGTCGAATGGGCTTTTCACGAGCTTGTGTTGGGTGCCAAGCGACAGGTGATCGCACAATACGGAGACGACTCCGACCAGATCACCACGCTCGGGATGAAGAAGAAATCCGAGCGTCGCTACGGGCGCCCGCGGAAAAACACCGCCGGCGAGTAACGTTCCGATCCCAAGCCTGCCGGCACGGCATGCAGCATAGAAGGAACCGCAGCTTTTTGTGGGAGAAAAGCCGCGAATGGAAGAAGGTCGCCTCTATCGGGCGACCTTTTCTTTTTTCCGGCCGTCACATTCGCGAATCCGGAATCCACGATCATATATCGATGGTCCTGATTCGTCGTCTCCGACCGAGGATGCCGGAACTCGCGTCGTATACTCGTACCATCGATCGCCATCCTTTCGCTCCGGAATCCGATCGTACCGACTCCGATGGACAGAGAAGTTTTCAGGCAGCTCAGGGCGCTCAACGCCTGGCAGGTGCCGGCCTGGATCATTGGTTCCTGTCTGTATGTGTCGAAGGTCGTTCTCCTCACCTGTGTTTCCAAAGGAAACGTACTGGGCAATGCTGTCGGAGCCTTCGTGCTCGTGGCCGCGATAACGATGGACAATACCCGGCGTAAGGAAACTGTTGTGGAACTGGTCAAGGCAATGCAACAGGACGTTCCGTCTCTGGTCGCATGGGGATTGGCAATTCTATTCGGTCTCTTGTGGTTCAACCGGCGAGCCTCTGCTGGCAAGGAACGGCCCGGGTGACGTCGACACTGTTTTCAACACCTTGACGAAGGAAGGTTCGATCATGACACTTCCGGTCATCGTCGCCTATGCCATCCTCTTTCTCATCGTTTCCACTCTGGTACGGGTTCTCGTATCGGGTCTGGTACTTCCCCGGTTGCAGGCATGGTCCCGTGCCCGTGCGATGGAGGTGATCATCAGATTCCGCCAGGCCTACGGACAGGGACATCTGCATATCGACGCAGGGTTGTTTCTCGCCGTGAGCGACGCAATGACCGACATGGTTCACGATGCGAACCGCCTCGCTCTGCCGATGCTGGTACGGTACAGACCTGTTCTTCCGGACCCTGCATCCGGCTCCGACCATTCACTGTACTCCCGGATGGAACGGCATCCGGACGAGAACGTCCGTTCGTTCCATAGGGAATGGTCCGAAGCCGTTCTGACCGTCATCATGGCCAACTCACCAGGCGTCGTCATCTATCTCCTGTCGCTCCTGCTTCTGTGCTCTCCCGTCATCGTGATCGTCGGCGTGTGGAGGATGTCGAAGCACCCTGTCGGACGGTCGAAACCACATCCTGCCGCTCTCCTCGACCGGGTCGTGTCCTTCGCTACCAGGGATAGCCACGTCGTCTACAGGAATGCGAGTGGGTCGTCCGTCGGATCGCATTCGATAGGATTGATTGATCGACAGAGGTGATGCCGATCATCCTATGATACCGCGCTTGCGGAGCGATGAGTTACCGTACCGTGCTCTTCACTCGTAAGAAAGGGGTCGGAAACGGATCACCGTCGTTCGTGAAAGAAATGCCCTGAACGAAAAAGGTCGCCTGCGTAGGGCGACCTTTTTCGATAGTATTCTGGTCATGATTGCATACGTTTCTGTCAGTAGACAGGGTCTGTACGATCACTTCAGTGCATCGACGGCAGCATAGATCTCATCGTAGTTCGGCTCGACACCGGGATTGGGTGTCACGTCCACATGGCGGATGATGCCTTCGGCATCGATCACGAACGTTGCACGTTGCGACGCCGTATAGCCGGGCAGTCCTGCGAAGTCCTGCAGCACGACGTCATAGGCTTCGATGGTCTCACGTGTGTAGTCGCTCAGCACGGGGAACGTCAGACCATTCTCGTCGGCGAAAGCCTTGTTCGCGAACGGCCCATCCGCTGCCACGGCCAGAACGGTGGCATTGATGGAATTGAGTCGTTGTATGGCCGACTGGAACGAACAGAGTTCGGCTTTGCATACGCCCGTGAACGCTGCGGGGAAGAAGGCGAGTACGACGTTCTTGCCGCGCTGTGCGGACAGGCTGACCTTGTTCTTGTCGCCATCGAAGAGGGCGAAGTCCGGTGCGATGGTGCCGGGAGCCAATGCCATGATAGTTCTCCGTAAAGAATTGTTGATGATGGATCAATGACGTCGATCGAATGAGGCACGAAGATACATGTCCCGTCGGAATGAAGATGACTGCGAAGGTGAGCGATGATATGGCGCACCTCTCGGGTCCGTTGGACATGCAGGGCGTTACGGGGTTCCGTGACGAACCGGCGACATGCGTATCAATGATGTTCGAGAGCGTGATGTATCGATGATTGGACGCTCACGAACGGCACACTGCCGCCAGTGGTCGATCCTGATATCGGGGCATCGATGAGCACTGACGCAAGGTTCGAGGAAGGTAGGACGGTAATGTGTATGTTGCGCCGCCTTCGGTGTCATTCGCGCCGCGTGCAAGGCTGCTATGGGGTGTATGTGCGTTGTTTCGTTGGGAATTGCTATGTCTCGATCTTTTACCGGACGCAACCGAAGGCCCGGCACGTTGATATCGACGATCTTCGGCCTCATCGCGGGTACGACCCTTCATGCGCAGGCCATCGACGACATCGAACGACCACCGGACACGACGATCGGTGCTTCCGTTCCGGTCGATACGATACGCACCTATAGCGATGAATCCATCGCCGGATTCTATACGTCGACGGCGATACGTCGCCATATCCAGCGATACAGATTGCCCGCCGGCACGCTCGTTCACGGAGTGCTCGTCGACCTCGACGGCGCCACGGCGGATACGGCCGGTACCGTCGTCGTCTTCGGACACGAAGGAGGATATACCGTCCCGTATTTCCGGAAGCCGCTCGTGCCTCCCGTCGTCTTCGCGAAGACGCAGGCGGGACGTCAGACGGTACGGGTGGACTTCCCGTCTCCTCTGGAAGTGAGCGAAGGCCAGATATTCATCAGCGTCGAACGACTGAGGGGCGATATCCGCCCCCTGACCGATCAGGTCAAACGTCCACCGTATTGTACCGAAGCGAATGGCATCGAACGCTTCGATCAGATCCTCGGTCATGACGAGGGGCGTTGGGAAACGGGGCCGTATGCCTTCCGCTATACGCTGCTCTGCGATCTTCCCGAGATGCGGGAGCCGATGTTCAGCCGCGATACGACCGTCGACGACGGTTACGGAGTGGCTACGCAGGCGACGAAGTACGTATCGTGTGCCGACGTGAACGGCGACGGCTACGTCGACGTCGCCGCGGGCGGCATGCTCTATCTCAACGAACGCGGCACATTGTTGCCGTTCGAACTGCAGGCCGATACGGTAGGGGGACACGGTCCGGTCCTCATGCACGACGCCGATGGCGACGGCCGTACGGACATCGTCTTCCTTCCTGGTGAAGGACGCAGGACGGTCGGTGTATGGACGATGCAGCCGTCGGGGGCGATCGCACGACTCGACGACGTACCGTCGACGTCCTTGACGACGGTGACGACGTCCATGCGTGTCGACGTCGATGGCGACGGTACGACGGACCTTCTCGTCGGCGGCACGGACATCGATGGACGTACCGTCGTAGGCGTATTGTCCGGCGGCAGGAGCGGCCACGTCGGCCGGTTCGACGTCGTGACGTGGAGCGAGGCCCTGCCTGCCGGTGGAGTGACGACGAGCCTTGCCGGAATGACTCCGGGCGGTGCGATGGAAGTCCTTCTTCGCGCATCCGACGGCTCGTTGCATTCGTTCCGCACCGGCGAACACTATGGCCGGAAGGATGCGCTGGCCGTACGGATGGAGCGCCAGACCGTCGGTGGACTCGCGGGCATGTCCGTCATCCGTTCCAATGACGAACGGGCGTCGGGAACATGGGAACGGCGATCGGTCATGCTGCCCACGACCATCGGTTATGCCAACGCCTTCACCGACCGGAGCCATCCGGTATCCATGGTGAACATCGATGACGAGCGTGGCATGCCCCTGCCTGACCTCATTCGCGACGGCTCGTACGATCAGGCCCTTTCCGGATGTGCGACCGGCGATCTCGACAACGACGGCAATCTCGACCACATTCTCGCCCAGCGTGGACCATGCCGCAACGTACGCGTCCTCTTCGGCAAGGCCGATGGTTCGTACGTCGACGGTACGGAGCGTGCGGGACTGGACAGTCTCGACGACGTCGACGATGCAGCACTCGTGGATCTTGACAACGATGGCCGTCTCGACGTCATCGTGCGTCGTCGTGGTCGCACCGAAGTATATCGGCATTCGGGGCCGGCTGGCCACGGTGCCGTGATCGACATGGCGTCCATGCGGATGCGGAATGCGATCGGTGCGGACGTTCTCGTACGCCTGTCCGACGGACGCACGATGCGTCGCACCGTCGTGAGTGGTCGCGGCCTGAACATCCAGGAGCCGCCGCTCGTGCACGTCGGCGTCGGAGATGCCTCCATCGATTCGGTAGAGGTCCGCTGGCCGTATCCCGATGTACGGACCTCGCGGCATGGAGTGACGAAGACTGCAGGACGATATACGTTGACCGGCACATCCGAAGAAGCCGGCAGCGCTACGTTCAGGCTGGCGTCGACACAACGCAAGCAGGCCGTCGACATCACCGTCGACAGATCGGTGGGAACGTCGGCGACGATGAAGCTCCAGGTGATGGACATGCGTGGCAATCACGTCGCGACCATCCACGACGGTGTCGTGACGGACGGAGAGTACCGGACGCAGTGGCCGTATACGGACGGGAACGGTATGGCCGTAACCAGTGGGACGTACATGCTGTTGTGTACGATCGACGGTGTGGCACGGACGGCGGCCATCACGGTCGTACGCTGACGGATACCTGAAGGGGAAGCAACATCGACAACAACGAACGGAGAGAGGGAAGGATGCAGACGAACGGATGGTTGGTATGGCTCGGATTCGGGATGGCGGCATGTGCGCTTGCCATCGCATCGATGCTGTACTTCGGACGCGGAGCGTCCGGCAAGGTGGCGATCATCGATACGGAAATCATCATCAATCGTTATCAGGGGGCACACGAGGCCCGCAAGGCGTTCCAGGCTACCAGCGATGCATGGCAACGGAACGTGGACACGCTGCGCAGCGAGCTCATGCGCATCGTCCACGAATTCGAGACCCTTCCGGCAGGGACTTCCACTCGTGTGAAGGACAGTCTGCGGCGCGAAGCCGATGCACAGCAGCAACGGTTGTCGTCATACACCGAAGCGGTGCAATCGAAGGCCCAGCAGGAACAGATGACGCTGACGGACGGCATCGTGACGCAGATCCGTACGGCTGCCGCGGCCGTCGCAGCAGAACAGGGGATCGCCGTCGTTCTCGCGGAAGGAGCCGATTCTCCCGTGATCTACGGAGACAAGGCCATCGATCTCACGCAGGACGTCCTGGCCGAACTCGACAAGAGATTCTTCAAGAGCGGAAAGACGCCGCAACGATCCGGTTCCGGTGATTCCGCCAGATGACGGACGCCATCATCGCGACGAATACCAACCATCGCACACCTATGGAGTCGATGCTCATGAATCGAACGGTCATATCCACAGTGTCGGCGGCGATCGTGGCCGCCTGCATCTTCCTGGCACTCTCCGGTTGCGGCAAGGATACGCCGCGGACCCGAACGAGCGGTGTCGATAGTGTCGAAACGGATCGATACGTCGTCAAGGCCAGGCTCATGTCGGGCAAGGACAGCAGCACGGGTGTGATGCTGGACGTCGTGCCGAGGTATCAGGTTCACGATGCGCTCATGAACGAAGCGTCGTCGCATGGCGAGTATGCCGAGCTCGAGGCCAAGGCATCCTTCGAACTGCATGAAGGGATGGAGATGATCATCGACGATCGGACCGTCGCCTGCATCGGCTCCATCATGGAGCACGACGTCGGCCTGCGATCCGCCAAACGGTTCCTCCTCACCTTTCCGGTGACGAAAGCCGAGCTGGCCAGGGCATCGTCGGTGCGTCTTCGCTGGTCCGACGTCATCTTCAAGACGGGTATCAGTGTCTTCGTACTGAAGTAATTCCATGGATGCCGTCATGTCGAGACGTGACGATACCGGAGAAGAACGAGAGATTCAACGCCATTCACGATAGTCGATACGATGCTTCATACAAACGGTTGGTATGGTCGGTGTACGGCATGGACGGTCATGCTGGTATTCGCACTCGAAGCGTTGGCGCCCACGGTGGCCAGCGCCCTCACATCGGGTCCGTCACAGCCGGAGTTCTCCGGCTTCGAACCGGTGGGTACGACGGGGCTCGTGAACGAGGCCACGGGTGGTTTCAGCTATTCGATTCCCATTGTCCAGGTGCCGGGTCCGGGTGGTAGCACCTATCCGCTTACGCTGTCCTATCACTCCAACGTGGGAGTGGAAGAGGACGCATCGTGGGTAGGATACGGCTGGACGCTGAACGCGGGAGCCATCAACCGCAACGTGCGCGGTATACCCGACGACATCAACGGAGACAGGGTCATCCAGTACCATAGTCAACCCATGGACGAGACCTACTCCGTGGGCAATACCGTCAAGCCTCAGGTCGCCAGTGTCGATGTCTTCGAATTCGAACGTGCCGTGACGTACAATACGCGTGCCGGCTACAGCATCGCGAGCGGGATATCATTGAGCGTCGGCAACATGCTTTCGCTCGATCTCCGGCGCGAGAACGGCCGTATGCGCTACGGCATCAGACCGAACTGGGCGAATATCTTCTCGACGGTCGCCTCCGACTGGTCGGCGGAGAAGAGCAAGTCGCAACAGAGCAAGGAAACGTCGTCGATCTCGGGCTGGCACCGCGTCATCGAGGAAGGGATCAGCAAGCGTGGCTCCGAGCGCGCCAGCACCCAGGCGACGATGTTCGGCGGCGTGGCCAACTACATCACCCAGACGTCGATCTATTCGTCATCGACGCCCACGAATCCGGTACAGTATTCGGGTGAAGACTACCTGATCAACTTCGGAGCGACGGTCGCCATTCCGGGTCTGCCCATCGTTGCAGGTGGTCACGGTGGTGCCCGCGGTACCTATAGCGTCCGGAGATTCACCAATGGCGCCAATCCGGATGGTAGCGGACCGGCCAATACCGGCGTCAACGAATACGGATACATGTATCAGAAGGCGAATCTGCTCGGCACGGACAGTGCCGTCGTCGCCATGGACTATTCCGTCCAGAGCGAATCGGCATTCAACACGCGCGACAAGTACATCTCGCCGGCCTATTCGGGATACGATATCTTCTCCGCGTCGGGGAATGGAGCATCGGGCATCTTCCGTCTGTGGCAGACGAAACCCGGTGCCTACCGTCCGAGGAATACCGTAAGTACGAAGGTCACGGGGAAGGTCGACCTCGAGGCCGGTCTGTCCATCGACAAGATCGCCTTCGGCACGACGGCGATCGGCATCGGCTACGACGTCACGACGATCAAGGAGGGAGCGACCATCGGCGCGAACTATCGTCATGAAGGTATGGACAGGAGGCTCAACGGCGTCTTCGCCCGCATGAGCAATGATCCGGCCGACAGGATCCTCTACTATCCATCCACCGCACCGGAAAGCGCGTTCAACACCGGTACCGACTATATGACCGGTGTCTATACCAACGGACGGATCAACGACGCGTCCTCGAACCTTTATCGTCCCCGGTCGTCGACGACGATCCAGTTCCGGACGAACGAGGAGATGACGAGATTCCAGCGGCCGAGCTCGACGTCATCGAAGACGACAGGGCTGACGAGGAACGCCGATCTGTCGCTGGGCGCCAGTGTGCTGAAGCCGGGGCAGGGCGTCATCCGTAGCGACGGACTGACCGGCAGGGACAACTTCAAGCATCGTATCGGCGAGATGGCCATGACGACGTCGTCAGGAACGAAGTACGTCTACGGTCTACCCGTCTACTCGTGCGATGAACGCAACCTGCAGTTCATGGGAAGGCGGGTATCGGACGACAACCCGGGCTATACGTTCTGGAACAGGTTCACGCACGACAAGACGCTCAGCCTCAACGACAAGACGACACAGGTTGCCGGCACGTATCGCAGGGTCCCGTATGCGAGCAGTCATCTGCTCACGGAAGTCCATACGTCCGACTACGTGGACCTCGGTAACGACGGTCCTACGAGCGACGACCTGGGAGGATGGACGACGTTCGGTTATCGCAAGGCTGCCGGTGGTACGATGGGGCAGAAGAAGGGATGGTATCGCTGGCGTATTCCGTATTCGGGATTCCACTACCATCCGGGCAGTCATACGACGGGAACGGACGATCGTGCCTCCGTTTCCTCCGGTTATCGCGAACTGTACTATCTGCAGAGGATCGAAACGAAGACGCATATCGCCTTCTTCGTCACGAACAAGACGAACCTGTCGATTCCATCCGGCAACGGTCCCGACCTGCCGTTGACGGGATCGCAGGCCGAGCGCCGGGATGCCTGGGAAGCGTATAACGAAACGGGCGACTATGCCAAGGACGAGCCGGTATCGGCCGAATGGCAGGACAAGCAACTGCTTCCCGCGCTCTATGCCGGAAGCCAGCATGCCGGTCTGATGGGCAAACTGCTCGGCGGGGCACGATCGCCATGGAACCCGTGGAGCGATCCGGCCGATCCGGTCGGAACGGGTCTTGCGAGGAAGAACAAGAGCGAGTACCTCGAGAAGATCGTCCTCGTGGCGAAGAAACCCGGCGGTTATGAAGTCCTGCAGACCGTCAACCTCGAATACACCTACGAACTCCAGGAAGCCCGTGCCGAAGCGTTCGTGAAGAAGACGGAATGGGATCCAGTACTCGAGCAGGAAGTACCCGTCGTCAGTTCGGATTTCTGGGATACCGTCTATTCCGCTCCGGGACGTCTCAATTCTTCCGTCATGTTCACGAGCGACGAGGTCGATGCGAATCACACCGCTACGCGGATGAATGCCCGGCGGTTCGGGAAGCTGACGCTGAAGCGGGTGTGGACAGACTTCGGTGCGGCGAAACGCGCCGACATCGCCCCGTACGAATTCGAATACCTCTACCGCGACAATGCGAAGAATGCGTATCCGGACGAGATCGAGGGCCGATCGGAGTTGACGGCCGTACGGGAATATGGCCATGGCTTCAGTCACGCCACTCCGGGCGATGCCGACTACCTGAAGAACACGCTTGCGATCCAGAATCCGAAGTACGATCCCATCGCCGTCGATCCATGGGGCATGTACCGGTCCGACGGCGGCGATGCCGCCCGATCCTTCCTGTCGCATCTCGATCAACGGCAGGCAAGTGGTGGAGGCTTCGATCCTGCCGCATGGCAGCTCAAGGTCATACGCCTTCCTTCGGGTGGCGAGATCCACGTGCAGTACGAAGCCAACAGCTACTCCTTCGTCCAGGATCAACCGGCCATGGCCTTCGTGCAACTGAAGGGTGTGGAGAGCGTGGGCGGAAGCGACGTCTACGAGCTGAAGCTCGACTCCGACGTCAGCGGTCTGAACATGAGCGCTGTCGAAGTCGCCGACAGGATCAAGGACTACATCCGTAGATATCGTCATCGCATCTACTTCAAGTTCCTCGCCAGGGTCCAGCCATCGCCCGTACAACCGACGGATACAGAGTTTCCCTTCGCCGGTGTGGACTACATCACGGGCCATAGCGATGTGTCGGAAGCCGACGTCGTGACGTGGCCATCGGGCACGGACAATCGCGTTGGGATCAGATTCAACGACGACTATACGCCGAACGATCTGGCGAAGGAATTCGCCCTCACCCACCGCCTCGGCTACGCTCCCAACGTCACGCGCAAATCGCAATACGGCCGACGGTTCCAGTACAGAAACATGTCCCGGTCCATGACGTTGCCGGATGCGAAATGGCTGCTGCCTGCCGAAGTAGGCGTTCCCGACGAAGGACTGATGAATGCGATGTTGCAGAGTGCCGGCGGCATCAACAAGGACATCGACGACATCGAAGCACTGTTCCAGAACGAACCCCTGCGTCCGGTCAACAAGTTCTCCTACATCCGTATTCCCTGCGGCTCCAAGCGCGGAGTCGGCGTCCGCGTCAAGCGCATCGTGATGTACGATGCCGGCATCGAGACCGGAACGGCGGCGATGTACGGCAACGAGTATCTCTATGAAACCACGGTCGATGGCCGTACCGTATCGAGCGGCGTGGTATCCAACGAACCGGGAGAGATCAGGGACGAGTCGGCCTTGACGACCTATCTCGTCGGCCGCAACGACAAGAACGAAGTCGACAGGCTGGCCTCGGGCGACGATCTGGAACAGATGGAAGGTCCGCTCTGCGCCAATGCCTATCCGTCGCCACAACTGATCTACGGCCGCGTCGTCACGCGTCCCATCCTGCACACGCTCACGTCGGCGCCAGGCTTCGTCGTTTCGGAATTCAACACGGCGAAGGACTATCCGGTGAAGGTCGAGGTAACGGATCTCGATCCTTCCGGAAGCGACCTTCCTCCGATCACACCGCCGGGATCGCCGCTCTCCGTCTCCGGGGGCACGAAGAACCTGGCGCAGGGATATACGGTGACACTGAACGCCATGCACGGTACGCCGAAACGCGTCACGAGCTATGGCGGTACGTACGACACGCCCGGAACGTGGCGCATCGTCGAGTCCACGGAATTCGAATACTACGCCCCGGGCGCATCGGTGCCGGTACTGGAACCCGCCGCCGAGGGCTTCGCGGGCAAGATCACCGATATGCCCCTTGGTGTGGACATGGACGTGGCTCTCGAGACCCGATCCATCAAGAACGAACATGCCATCGTGAACCTGCCGTTCGACGTCGGCGTCCAGTTGCCGTTCCCGCCGGTGTTCATCGGACACATCGGAATGCCGAAGGCATCGATCTCGACGCAGCAACTCACCCTGCGGACATTGACGAAAATCGTCTCGAGCAACGTCCTGCCGAAGCGTACGGTCACGATGCGCGACGGTATGGTCCACGTCGAGGAGAATCTCGCCTTCGACGCGCAGAGCGGCAGGCCATGTATCGTGCGTTCGTACGACGAGATGTTCAAGGCCTATCAGACCACCACGTCGTCGGTCAACAGCAATACGCAACAACTGTATACCGTTCCCGCATCCTTCGTCAATCCGGCCATGGGCAGCAAGTCCTTCAACGACATGCTGACGGTACGATGCAACAGCATGCCCACGGGTGCGCCCGGCACCGACCAGGCGTTGACGCTGACGACCATCGCGGAAGCTGCCTATCTCGCGGCAGGGGATCTCGTACGTATCGGTATGATCACCGGAGCACCGCTCGGCGACAACGCACGATTCTATCACGTCACGGCCGTGGATAAGGTGACGGGTATTCTCACCCTCAGGGAAATGAGCATTTCCGGGCCTCCCGGCACGCCTTCAGGACAGATCTACCTTACCGTCATCGAATCGGGTCGCACCCAGCAGCTCGATGCGCAGGCAGGTTCCATCCTGCGATACGGCAACGCCGTCGCGACGACGAATACTCTCACGCCGCTCGCCAACGTCATCAAGGCTTCCGCCGTGACGTACAGCGACAACTGGCCGAACTCCCTCGTCGGTAACGACGACTACGAACTCGGCAAGCGCGGCAGATGGCGTCCGGAGAAATTCTACACGTGGAAGAGCAGCGTCTACAACGTCTTCGATGCATCGCCGTCGATGCGTGGTAATTACGAGAACGGCTATGCGGCCAGCTTCACGGGCTTCCCGTACGGAGGCTCGCCAGCAGCGCCGTGGACCCTGGTCTCTACCATCGATGCCTACGACGACCATGGTCTGGCAACGACCGAGACGGATGTCCTCGCCGTCCCATCCTCGGCGATCTTCACTACGGACATGCTTCCGGCCATGATCGCGAAGAATGCGGGCAAGGGAACGATCTTCTTCGACAGCTTCGAAGGGGCGACGTCGGGTACGACGCCATCGGCGCATACCGGCAAGCTCGGGCGTCTGCTGACGACGTCGGCCACGACGCTCGCCTCGTTGCAGAAAGGTCGCACCAATCATCGTGGCATCCTGATGCAGTACTGGGCTATGACGACGGCGTCCGTCACGGTGACGATCGGTGGGGCGACGCAGACGCCGGTGCAGATCGCGCGGGTCGGTGACTGGGTACTGTATCAGATCACCGTTTCCGATGCCACCGTCGGCGCCATGCCGACACCCGTCGTGGTGACGATGAAGGCCGCCACCGGTACGGTGGCCGTGGACGACGTCCGCATCCAGCCGCTGACGTCCGAAGCCACGTGCTACGTCTACGACTCGGGGCTGCGCCTGATCGCCCAGTTCGACGACCGGCATTTCGCCTCCATCTACCAGTATACGCCCGAAGGACGTCTCGCCTACAGGAAGCGCGAAACCGAACGTGGCGTCATGACCGTCGAGGAACGCCAGTACAACACGCCGCGCACGAACAGGTCGATGCCCGATGGCGGTATCACGCCAGGCGCCCTCGTCATGCAGGCCAGTGGACGCCGCGTCTTCAACGGTCCGGCCGTACCCGTCGGCATGGGCATGCCCGGACAACCGGCGAAGATCGGAGCCAAGGGTGACGTTCTCGATCTCAAGGTCTCGCCCACGCGTCGGACGATACGACTCTTCGATGGTGATACGACGAACGTGCCCGACCTCGACTCGCTGCGCCGCAGCGTCGATACCCTCATGAACAAGAACGGCAAGGAGTCGCGATGATGATGAAGCCCACGATTCATGAGCGCATCGCATCACGCATGCTCCGCTTCGTCATGGTCGCTATCGTGACCGTGACGGGAATGATGACGAACCCCTTGATGGCGCAGGAATCACCGTATGCAACGCCCTGTGACCCGTGTCAGGAGACGGGTATCATCCCGTGGACATCGGTTACCGAACAGTCCGCCAGCGTATCCGTCGGTACCGACTGCTCGTTCACCATCTACTACAAGGCCCGGCGCTGCGGGGATTGCTATGAAGTCAAGATCGATCGCATCGTCAATACGACATCTCCTGCATGCGATTGGTTGACGCAGGAAGAGGCGGCTTCCCTCGTCATCGGCGGCATGCTCAGGAACGAACTCATCGGTGCTCCCACCATACCGCAGACCGTTCAGGATGGGGTGCACTGCGTGAAGATCATCAAGCCCAGATGCTGGCGCAGGGTCGTCTCTCCGAACGATTGTACGGGTGACGGTTCTTACGCTCCCGGCACGATCGTTGGCTGCTCGTCGGATGACTGCTGTACGAACGTCCTGTGGGTGGAACGCGACTGGTGCAATGGCCTTCGCTTCCTCGACCTGGATGCATCCGCCTATCCCTTCAAACACGACGTCAGTTTCGATGCTCCGGCCAGCGCGGAGAACGTCGTATGGATCGACTGGATATCGCAGTTCGAACCGTTGCGATGCAACTTCTGTGGTGTCAGCCAACCGCCGGGCAAATGCATCGCCGGATGCTACGAACACCTGATGGCACGATACAATTACCTCATGCAACGGTTCCTCCAGAAGCTCTCCAAACCATGATGCCAATGTCCATGCGTATCGCCATACCCGTTCTCGTGACCACGCTCTGCCTTGCCGCCTCGTCGGCAAGCGCAGGGGACTGTACCCGGAACCTCAGGCAGTTCCTCCAGGAACGCACGAAGGAAGCCGAACAGACGAACCTCTATCGCCGCACCGTGCTCGTGCAGCGCATGACCTCCGGACCGAAGAAGAAGACGGTCGTCGACACGATGACCATCGTCTCCGGCGGCAGGCGCTCCTCCACGACGTCGAAGAAGATCGACATGGTCGCCGACGAGACGTGCACGATCGTCGTCGACCACGACGGCAAGAATATCCTGATCGTCGATGCGGACAAGAAGCGGGCGAAGCTGCCATCCTTCGAAGACGGTCTGGCCGACATGCTCAAGGACATGCGGATGAAGACCTGCGAGAAGGACGCCAAGGGTATGGAGCATGCGGTCTTCGAACGTACGAACGCACCGAAGGATGCCGTGACCATGTTCGACATCCGCTATTCGATGAAGCCGCTGTCCTGCACGGAGCTCACGATGCACCGCGGTACGGGCGACGCACAGGCCATGTCGCAGTTCCAGGTGCTGGAGGAATCGACGTCGACGTCCCTTCCGAAGGAACTCAGGGGCGCAGCGCTCTCGGCCGTCTACGATGCCTCCGGTGCGGTACGGGCGGCCTACAGGTCCTATCGCGTGACGGATCTCCGAAGCGGCAGGAAGAAGACACGATGAAGCCCAATCGCGACATTCGGTCCGTTCGCATGACGAACGGTGGCGCCGACGGCGCGACGTTCACGATGAAGAACTACGGTATCATGAAGGAGCACACCATGAAGATGTTCACGATTCTCGTCGTCGTAGCCGCACTGCTCGCCGCCTGCGGCAGCAATGACAACCCGTCGCCCTCCGGCAAGAAGGTCACGATCTCCGGCAGCGTCAAGCTGATCTCCGGTACCGGTGTTCCCGGTGTGACCGTCACGGCCACGGGCGGCCGCACGGCGACGACGGATGCGAGCGGAGCCTTCGTCCTCACGGACATGGCCGCAGGTACGTATACGGTGATGCCGACGAGCGACACGCTCGTCTTCGATCCCATCCAGCGCTCCGTCGTGGCGGGAGAGGTCGACGTGAAGGATGTGACGTTCACGGCCGCCCGCAAGCCCGGCACGGCGCTGGTGGAGATGATCGAAATCCCGGCGGGGACGTTCATGATGGGGGCCGATTCGGGAATGCCGGCAGCGGGGAAGATGGTGAGACCCCGCTTCCAGTGTACGATCACGAAGCCCTTCTACCTGGGCAAGTATGAAGTCACGCAGAAGCAGTTCTCGGCCGTCATGCATTACAATCCGAGCGAGCAGGTCGGTGATGACCTTCCGGTGAACAATATGACCCTCGTCGATATCGCCGAATTCTGCAACGCCTTGTCAATGCAGGAGGGGTACGAGAAGGCCTACACCATCAGCGGAAAGACCGTGACGCTCGACCGTACGAAGAGCGGTTATCGTCTGCCGACGGAAGCCGAATGGGAACTGGCTGCACGGGCAGGCACGACGACGCATACCTATCTGGGTGACATGCCGGAAGACCGATCGTCGGATGCTGGTAAGGCTTTCATGTACCGTCTTGGATGGTCTCGCCAGAATACGCCGTCACAGAATATTCTGATGCCCGTCGGGTTGAAGGAGCCGAATCCGTATGGTCTGTACGACATGTACGGTAACGTCAATGAAGTGACTGCGGATAACTATCAGGACTATTCAACAGCCCCACAGGTCGACCGTTGGATCATATTGCCTGCAAGTGATTCGCTTGTCACCCGAGGATCGGGTGGCAATGATTTGCTCGTAACACTCAATAGCTATTCACGCGGGCTCTTTACTCGAGGAGGACCGGCAGGATGGGCCGCGGGCTTCCGTATCGCACGGAACAAATAGGAACGTGCTGTCTGAACCGAATCGTGATGATCGAATACGTGATAAAGAAAATGATGAACTACGTCAACCATACCGCTACCATCATGCGCATGTTCACCGCATTCGTGGTTCTGTCGTTACTCTGTATGACCGCTCTTGCACAGAAGGATGGAGAGGATATTCAGCGTGCAGAGATACGGGACCGCAATACACAAGTAAGCAGTGCTGTTGCGGATCTAGCTGAAGGCAACACTTTATTCTGTGACGTCTATCCGAGCGTCTACTCATCCACGTGTTCGTATCACTGCGTGAAGAAGTCGAAGATTCGCGTAAGGCTCCATGCCAACGGTGATGCTAACCTCTACCGTATTTACGGTGACAACATCTCAGTCAGCGTACCTGTTGATCCAATGTACTACGCAGGTGGTGGAGCATATACCGTAGCGGGTTTTACGACGAGGACACTAAGCCTGAACATCACACCGACGGTCTTCCAGAACGAAGCCGTGACGGAGTTCGACATTTCGGGTGACCACCCGAAGCGCTGCCCCGTTTCTACGGGTTATGCAGCCCGCGACAAGTATGGCATCCAGATCATGGGCGCCATCGACCTCAGCGGTATCCCGCTGGCCCTGCGCCCGCTCGTCAAGCTGGAAGTGACGCTGGTGGAGGAGATGCAGGACGACCCCACGAAGAACGGTACGTCGACGACGCCCCTGCTCGTGCGCGCGGCACCGACCATCACGAATCCCGTCACCCTTGCATGGTCGATGGGTACGTGCGCCGACCAGTTCCCGATGTACGAAGTGCAGATCCTGCGCCTGTACAACACGCACGCTCCCTACAGCACTACACCGGCCAAATGCAGTACGGCCGTGGACTGGTCGCAGGCCGCCTCCATCCTCGTCTACGGCCACGCTACATCATTGACGCTGACGCTGGCCGAAGGCACGGGCTACTACCTGTGGCGCGTACGTCCCATCGGCGATCTCTATCCCAACTTCCACGGCGACAGCCGGAACTGGGGCGTATGGACGGATGCGCCGTCCCCTTCGGTGAACCTGTCGTCGACATCGACGGCGACCAATGTGAGCAGCGTCAACGGGAGCTATCCCTATGCCTGCTTCTACTACGATCAGTTCGATGCGGACAAGAACTGGCAGTTCTCGCGTGCCTGGTTCGAGGCCACGGGCGGCAAGCCCGGCATCGCCGAGTCGATGACGTATGCGACGGAACTGCTGCAGCCCGTGCAGACGCAGAAGGCCGTGGCCTCCACGGGGGGCGTCATGGTGCAACAGACCGTGCTCGATAATTTCAATCGTCCGGCCCTCGTGACGATGCCGTCGATGAAGTCCGGCACCGCACCACTCGCCTATGAAGCGGCCTTCGCGAAGGGTGGCGCCGACGTCTACGTGGCCACGGACTATGACAAGCCCGGGACGGCCACGGCGATGACGGGACAGGTGAAGACGTACTGGACGACGGGTACGCTGCCGTCTCCGGGCGACTATGCGTATTCGCGGACGGTCTATGACGCCAACCCTCTGGCGCGTCCCGCCGAGCAGGCGGCTCCGGGACCCGACCATGCCATCGGTGCGCATACGGTGAAGACGGTGCGTACGTCCGTCACCGATGCCGAACTGGTGACGCTCTTCGGCGACGAAGCGCCGAACCCGGACAACGTCGTGAAGATCGTGACGACCGATCAGAACGACGTCGTCTCGGTGACCTACGCCCTGGGTAACGGCAGAACCATCGCCACATGCCTCGTGAACGACGATGCCATGAATACCTCCCAGCATCCACTGAACGACAAGGGCAACGTCAATAACGTCACGATGATCGATACGATCCGTGGTGGCGTTGCGAAGGACGGCCGCACCCTCGTCCTGCAGGACGAGATCACGGTCCTCAAGGACGGTCCGGTGGAGTTCTACTACGGCCTGCAGGCCAATCGATACAAGGATACCTGCGAGAGCATCTGCCGGACGTGCGACTACGACGTCGTCGTTACCGTACGCAAGCAGCCGGAGAATACGGTCGTGACCGATGCCGGATATACGGGGAGCCTCGTTCAGGAAGCCTGTGCCGCGGAAGCCGTGAACGATCCCCGCCTCAAGAAGAACTGGACGTCCGTGAACCTGACGAAGGGTAGCTATACCATCGAACGCGTCCTGACGCCGAAGGGAACGTCCCTGGGCGGTGTGGCGCTCGATGTCTTCAAGGACGAGATCAAGACGTCGTTCGACGCCAAGGCACTGGACGCGATGCGGACGTTGTTCAACGGCAGTACGTCGTCAGGCAACCTCGAAGCGTACTATGCGACGTCGACGCCCACCGAGTCGCTCTTCATCGACATGCTGAAGAAGTACAACCTCTACAAGTCCGGGCATGCGACCATCGAGCTTCCGGGTAACTGCTGCACGGTGACGTTGCCTGCGGTGGCGTGTACCACCGGCTGCGAGGAAGGGCTGAACTACGAGAGCTATATGTTGTCGAAATGCGGCACGTTCTGCAACGACTCCATGCGCAAGCGCAGCGATGCCCTGTATTCCGCTGCCGAACGGGCGACGGCGTATCCCTACTTCGCATTGCCCGATGGCACTCAGCTCTTCACGTCGTATACGGAAGCCACCGGCTGGGTCAACACGCTCATGGCCGACCTCATCGCTGCCGGCTATCCCTGCGACAAGGTATGGGCCTGCTGGGCCAGCCTCATGGATCCGGTCGTGCTCAAGGCCGTGGCCCTCGAGAAAAGGACGTCCGGCGGCAACACCTACTACGTGCCACGCCTCGGCTTCAACCTGCTCGACTATTTCATCGACTGTCTCGGACCGAAGTACTGCGGCAAGGTGGCCATCACCGATCGTACGGGAGGTCCCGACTCGTGGCTTACGCATCCCTGGCGCGTCGTTCCCCATGATGCGACCAACGCGGACGAGAACGCCTGTCTGACGGACATGGGCTACAATGCGTCGGATACGCTGTGGAGCTGTACTCTCCCGCAACAGTCCATCGACGACGTCCACGCTCTCTATGCCCAGCTCGCCGCCTGTCTGAGGAATGCGCGCTACAAGACCATCTATCGGACGCTCGCCGATGGCCTGTCCGATGCGGACGGAACCCTGCCCGACCCCAGTACCTGTGATCAGGCCTGCTACACGGCGAAGCTCGAGACCATGCAGGCCGAATGCGAAACGCTCTGCGAGAACCGCGAAGCGGCCTTCAGGGATTCCGTCGTGGCCATGTATCTCGCGGCCGGCTACTATGTCGAAGGTGTGTCGGCGGTCGTGGATCCGGTGCCGATTCCCAACGTCACGAAGTCGCAGATCGCCTGTGCCGTGAACTCCCTCGTGGCCCAGTGCAAGGCCGACTGTTCCCTCACGCCGGTGACGTTCGTCGGAGGCAACCTTACGTCGCCCACGGCAGCCCAGATGAAGCGTCATCAGGAAGCGCGCACGTCGCAGTCCTTCCGGGTCTCGCTGCCCGAGGGTGCAGAATGCACCGTCGGGAGCCGTGCCGTCACGTCGTCGTCGCTCGCCCTCGACATCATCGCCGACCTTCTGAACGAACGACTGAAGTCCTTCCGTGCCGCCATGACGATGACGTCCGATCTCTTCGACGTGAAGGCCATCATGACCGAAACGCAGTTCTCGACGCTGTCGAGCTGCATGACGAGCGTGCCCGACATGCGCGTCATCGTGGAGAAGTACGGCGCCTCGCACTTCTTCGTCCGCCGTGTGGGCAACATCTGCCGCCTCATGTATACGAACGATCCCCGACGCGACGAAGGTCTGGACTGGCAGACGCATGCCCTGACGGACATGGCCAACGACATCCTGAACTATGGCTGGGGCAAGGTGATCGACAATGCCGACCTCGCCACGTACTTCACGGGTACGGGGTCGGTGGTCACGTCCACGAACGCATACTACTCGCCATCGAATTACTACACGGCCTACGGTCGTACCAACCTCACGGGTACGGCCGCATGGAACGACCCCCTGCGTCCGCTCGTGGCCTGTCCGCCCAACGTCTTCAACTGGCAGGAGAACATGGGCAGCATCCTGCCTCCGGCAGGATTGTACGGTGAATGGACGCCGTGCGGCGCCCTCATCCCGTGCGTCAACGGTCTCGAAGCCAACCTCGCCGGCCTCGGCGGTATGCTGCGCATCTACAGTCTGGCACGTGCCGCCTTCAAGGAAACGCCGTCCACGGTGGGTGCCCGCGTCTACGGCGACGTCATCATCGACATGTGCGGTCTGGAATTCGGCTACGGCTTCCGCATCACGTCGATGCCCGTCCCCGGTGCACCTCCGGGTACCACGGCGCCGTCGTGGTCCCTCGAACTGCGCCGCGGTGCGGCAGCGCCGCTGATCGTCAACGGCACGGCCGCTGCGGGTGCCACGGAACTGGACGTCGTAGGCATCCACGATCCTGTTCTCGGATACGCTACGACGTTCACGGACCAGTACGGCTACTTCCGCGTGATGAACGGGGAGTTCCAGTACGTGGACCGCATGGGCGTCGCGCCGAACAACATCACGGTGATTCCATGCCTGCGCGTCGAGTGCGATCTGGTACGGCCCGATACGTGCGCCGACGTCGTGCTCTGCGAGTCGTGCGACCTGGTGGAATGTCCGGACATCTGCTTCCGGTGGGTGCAGGACGAAGAGATACCGGCGAAGTTCACGTCGCTTCCGAAGAGTTGTGCCCGTATGGAAGTGGAGCGTCTTCTGGGCTACTTCAGCGAGGAGTTCTACGGGACGTGCCTGGAGAAGCAGTTGAAGGATGCGGAGATCAGCTACAACGGCACGTGCTGGGATCCGAAGCAGGTGCGCGATACGGTGCTGGTGAAGCGGACGGAAGGGTATCACTACTACACGCTCTATTACTATGACCGTGCGGGCAGCCTCATGAAGACCGTTCCGCCGAAGGGCTTCGTGCCGCTCGTCGGTGTCAATGCCGTGCGTACGAACCGCCCAGGCCATACGATGGTGACGAAGTACGCGTGGAACTCGCTGGGTCAGCTGGTGAAGGAACAGACTCCTGACGGCGGTGTGACGCAGTTCTGGTACAACGACAAGCAGCAGCTTCGCGTGACGCAGAAGGCGAACCAGGGCGGGAAGTTCACGGTGACGGACTACGACGACCTTGGACGGATCGTCCGCACGTGCGAGGTGACGTCGGGCTCGTCGGGCCAGACGCTGGCCGATCTGACATCGGCAGCTTCGGGCGCGTATCACGTGGAGACGACGTATTCGACGGCCGCGACGCTGCCGTCGCCGTATGCTTCCCTCACGCAACGCTACCTGCTGAACCGCGTGAGCACTGCGGTGACGGACGAGGACGGCAGTAGCGGTACGACGGACGACCGGGTGACGACGTACTATTCATACGATCCGCATGGGAACGTGGAATGGGTGGTGAGCGCCCTTCCCGGCATGACGTCGCCGGTGAAGGTGGACTACGAATACGACCTCATCACCGGGAAGGTGATGCAGATGAACTATCAGCGCGGGTATCAGGACCGGTACTTCGTGAAGTACGCCTACGATGCGGACCTGCGGGTGACGGAGGTGAAGACGAGCACGGACAGCGTGATCTGGGAGCGGGATGCGGGCTACGCGTACTATGCCCATGGTCCGCTGCAGCGCATGGCACTGGGTCAGGAGAAGGTGTCGGGTGTGGACCATGCGTACACGATCCACGGCTGGCTGAAGGGTATCAACCATCCGTCGCTGGACAATGCGAACGACCCTGGTAATGATGGTGGCGGTGGAAGCGACTATCCGAAGGACGCCTTCGGGATGACGCTGAGCTATTATGCGAACGACTTCGTGAAGAGCGGCTCACCGTACGAGCAGGGTAATAGTTGGTCGTACACGCCGACGAGTCTGTACAACGGCAACATCGCGGGCTGGATTCACAGCGCCCGTGACATCAACGGTACACCGACCAGGGCATTGGCGGAGCTGTATGGCTATGACTTCCTGAACCGCATCGTAGCGGACACGGGCGTGAACCGCGCGACCGGCGGCACGTCGTGGGACAGCAAGCCTGCGGGTCTGGGAGCATTGGGTTCGGCATACACGTACGATCCGAATGGAAATCTGAAGACCGTACAACGTCAGGACGCCAGTGCGCAGAGTGTAGACAACCTGACCTATACGATGGTCGCGAGTACGAACAACCTGCTGGACAAGGTGGTGGATGCAACAACCGGTGCTGCCTCGTCCTATACCAACGATCTCGATGAAACGCAGGCGAACGGCAACTACGCCTACGACGCGATCGGTAATCTCACCAAGGATGTGGCGGCAGGTATCGCTGCGAACGGCATCGTGTGGACGCCGTACGGGAAGATCAAGCAGATCACGAATGCGACGTACCGTATCGAGTACCTGTACGACGCGATGGGCAACCGTGTGCGTCAGAAGCGTACGAAGCTGTCGGACAACACGTACGTAACCACGTACTACGGCAGAGACGCGTCGGGGAAGAACGTCATTGGGACGTACGAGAAGATCGGAACGGGCAGTACGGTCCTGAAGGAAGTGCCGCTCTACGGGTCAACGAGGCTCGGCATCCTGCGTCCGAACGCGGCACAGTCGACTACGGCGATCACACCTCCGGCGGTGTACACGAGAAGCCTTGGCCGCAAGGAATACGAGCTGACGGATCACCTGGGTAACGTGCGTGTCTCGGTCAGTGACAGGCTCGTCAAACCCGGCTCCGACTGGCTGAATGATGTGAAGACGCAGACGGACTACTTCCCATTCGGGATGCAGCGCGAGGACCGCAACGACAACGTGGCGGGGTACCGGTATGGGTACAACGGCAAGGAGAACGACAACGATGTGAAGGGAGAAGGGAACCAGCAGGACTATGGCTTCCGGATCTATGATCCGCGCGTGGCAAGGTTCCTGAGTGTGGACCCCTTGACGAAGAACTATCCGTGGTATACGCCGTATCAGTTCGCCGGGAACACACCGATTCAGGCTATCGACCTTGACGGATTGGAACCCGTATCACCGGATAATCCGAACATCAATTCAGGTAACAGGTGGCGAACGTTCGCAATCGATGGGGCCTATCAAGGGACGGGTGGAGATAAGGCGTTCTTCAACAGTAAACCGATTACTGGTGCTGAGATGACACCTGCTAGTCCTGATGTATTCTTTGGAAATGATCGCACCGAAGGACAGGGGCGCTATGTAACGGGAGGAAGCGTTACGGTAGTTGATGAATCCACATTTAACTCTGAGAAAGAGCTTGTGAATGGACTGCTTGGAAACTTTATCTGGGGCCATGGATCTGAGAGTTACGCATTTCCGGAGAATGGGAAAGCGGCTAGCTATTTGAGAGGATCGATCATGGTTGGAGAAGGACTTGCCAAGTGGAATCGGAACGGTAGGAAGAATAGTGAGTATCCCTGGGTGATGGATTTCAGGGGAGAGATTAACGTTGATGTTCGTTCTGGTCTGTACAGCCTCGAGCATTTCATAGGCTCTGCCCGATTGCGGATCACAACGGTCAATGCAGATCAAGTTCGTGTCGAGATTTTCAATGTGACAAGTCTGTCGTCTGGAGACTTAGCTAAGGAAGGTGGATTTTCGCCATTAATGTCTGTTCCTCGTCAAGGTGATAATCTTCATGCAGACTACTCAAATGTTAGTCAGTACTTTAACATGACATTTACGATGAGTCAGGTCAATGGGTTGCTGAAGAAGTACGATCCTGCCCTTAAGGAGAAATGACATCATGTTATCTACTACGAGATGGGTAGTGCAATGCGCTACGGTTGTTTGCCTTGTTGTACTCTGTTCCTGTATTCGGGATGTATCGGATGAAGTTGCTGGATTGTATATACCAGCAACTCGCTGCGACTCGCTAGTATTGCATAGAGTGGATTGGCTTAGATTATCTCGCGATCAACGTGCAGTGCTAGGACGTGGGCGTGATTCTTGTTCAGGAACATGGAAAGCTTATGATGACGGTGATCATGCCATGTGTGAAGTACAAATTGGTGATACCTTAGGTTATGAATTCTACGTCGGATACGATACTGTGAGGAGAACATCTCAACTGAGATTGGCATATCCTGAGGGATATGGAATGGAGAAATGTTCTACACTTTACCGTGCCAAGTAGGCGGAGTTCGAAGGGCTTCGTGCCGCTCGTCGGTGTCAATGCCGTGCGTACGAACCGTCCTGCCCACACGATGGTGACGAAGTATGCGTGGAACTCGGTGGGGCAGCTCGTCAAGGAGCAGACGCCGGACGGCGGGGTGACGCAGTTCTGGTACAACACCGCGGGCCAGCTCCGTGTGACGCAGAAGGCAAACCAGAGCGGGAAGTTCGTGGTGACGGACTATGACGATCTCGGCCGGATCGTCCGCACGTGCGAAGTGACGTCGGGCTCGTCGGGCCAGACGCTGGCCGACCTGACGTCGTCCGCCTCCGGCGCGTATCATGTCGAGACGACGTATTCCACGGCCGCGACGCTGCCGTCGCCGTATGCTTCCCTCACGCAACGCTACCTGCTGAACCGCGTGAGCACTGCGGTGACGGACGAGGACGGCAATGCCGGCACGACGGACGACCGGGTGACGACGTACTATTCGTACGACTCGCACGGGAACGTGGAATGGGTGGTGAGCGCCCTTCCCGGCATGACGTCGCCGGTGAAGGTGGAGTACGAGTACGACCTCATCACCGGGAAGGTGGTGCAGATGAACTATCAGCGCGGGTATCAGGACCGATACTTCGTGAAGTACGCCTACGATGCGGACCTGCGGGTGACGGACGTGAAGACGAGTACGGACAGCGTGATCTGGGAGAAGGATGCGGGCTACGCGTACTATGCCCATGGTCCCTTGAAGCGTCTGGAGCTCGGACAGGAGAAGGTCTCGGGTGTGGATCATGCATACACGATCCACGGCTGGCTGAAGGGTATCAACCATCCTTCCCTCGATAACTCCAACGACCTCGGCAACGACGGAGGCAGTGGCAGCGACTATCCGAAGGACGCCTTCGGGATGACGCTGTGGTACTATGCGAACGACTTCGTGAAGAGCGGTTCGCCGTACGAGCAGGGCAACGGCTGGTCGTACACACCGACGAGTCTGTACAACGGCAACATCGCGGGCTGGATTCACAGCGCCCGTGACATCAACGGTACACCGACCAGGGCATTGGCGGAGCTGTATGGCTACGACTATCTGAACCGGATCGTAGCGGACACGGGCGTGAACCGCGCGACCGGCGGCACGTCGTGGGACAGCAAGCCTGCGGGTCTGGGAGCATTGGGTTCGGCATACACGTACGATCCGAACGGGAACCTGAAGACGGTGGTACGACTCGATGCAGCAGCACAGAGCGTCGATAACCTGACGTATACGATGGCGGCGAGCACGAACAACCTTCTGGACAAGGTCGTGGACGGTACGACGGCAGCGGCGTCCTCGTACACGAACGACCTCGACGAAACACAGGCGAACGGCAACTACGCCTACGACGCCATCGGGAATCTGACGAAGGATGTGGCGGCAGGTATTTCGACCGGCGGTATCCAATGGACGCCATACGGGAAGATCAGGCAGATCACGAATGCGACGTACCGTATCGAATACCTGTATGACGCGATGGGCAACCGTGTGCGTCAGAAGCGTACGAAGCTGTCGGACAACACGTACGTAACCACGTACTACGGAAGAGACGCTTCCGGCAAGAACGTCATTGGGACGTACGAGAAGATCGGAACGGGCAGTACGGTCCTGAAGGAAGTACCGCTCTACGGGTCATCGAGACTCGGCATCCTGAGACCGAACGCTACGCAAAGCACGACGGCGATCACACCTCCGGCCGTCTATACCCGCACACTCGGCAAGAAGGAGTATGAGATCACAGATCACCTGGGTAACGTGCGTGTCTCGGTCAGTGACAGGCTCGTCAAACCCGGCTCCGACTGGCTGAATGATGTGAAGATGCAGACGGACTACTTCCCGTACGGTATGCAGCGCGAGGACCGCAACGACAACGTGGCGGGGTACCGGTATGGCTACAACGGCAAGGAGAACGACAACGACGTGAAGGGTGAGGGGAACCAGCAGGACTATGGCTTCCGGATCTATGATCCGAGGGTGGCGAGGTTCCTGAGTGTCGATCCCCTGACGGCGGACTATCCGTGGTATACGCCGTATCAATTTGCGGGTAACACGCCTATCCAAGCTGTTGATCTTGATGGGTTGGAGGAATGGTACTATATGAATGGGGCAAGAGCGCCATTTACGGGACCTCTATCTCCACAAGCACGTCAACGGGAGAGAGTAGTATCTGCTGAAGATGTCGCTAATGCCACAATAATGAGTGCTTCTGTACAAGGGCTTCGAGCTAGTAGCGCTCTTGCAGTTCGATTAAACTACATTGAAGCAGCTGCAAAACTACGTGAACGTACGCCTGCAAATATTGCGCTTCGGGACCAACTTGTTGTTGATACTAGGTCTGTAACTCCTGTTGAATATGCGAAAACTGCAGAGGTGATTAAACCTAGGGAATCATTGGGGCGCAAAACCAGTAATCCGGCTAAGACAAACTCCATGGTCGATGGTGCAATGGCGGCGACTGGAAGAATTGGTAAGGGATTGATGATACTAGGAGCAGTTAATAGCGCTGTCAATATCGCCAACGCTGATGACAAGCCAGTACAGGTTGCATATGAAGCAGCGGGATGGGGTGGTGCGATGGCGGGTGCGGAGATTGGAGCAGAAGTTGGAGCCACAGTAGGTACCGTTGGTGGTCCTAAAGGCATGGTTGTCGGCGGCTTTGGCGGTGCTTTGGTAGGTGGATTCCTTGGTGGCATGCTCGGCGAACGGTTTGCTCGAGAGTTGTTTCCTGAAACGGAGTCAAATAGTTTTGTCGGGCAGAAGGAAAATGCTTGGGTTCCTGTACGGGATGCAACGTCGGTATCTCCCCCTTTTCTGCAACCTAAATAGGGCTAGTGATGAGAACCTTGTTGTATCGCTTTGCACGACTACGAGCAACCTGTCGTAGGAACAGACGAGCTGAGCAGGCTTATAGATCGTGGAGTGCAGAAAGTTGTGGCGACCGGGTTGCAGTATTAATGGGCCCAACCGTGTTTCGAATAGCAGGAAGGGTATACATGAAATCACAGCCTGTCATTGTACGAGCAGTGGATTCAGATAGCACTAGCGAGAATTCTCGGCAAACGACAACGCTGGAGATTGTATTCAGGAACGGCAAACGTATGCATATCGTATTTGATGGTAGCGATATGGACATTGATCCATGGTTCCTCCTCGATATTGTTTCTGTTTCTATGTTAGAGAACTGACGCCTACGACGCGATCGGCAATCTCACCAAGGATGTGGCGGCAGGTATCGCCGCGAACGGCATCGTATGGACGCCGTACGGAAAGATCAGGCAGATCACGAATGCGACGTATCGTATCGAATACCTGTACGACGCGATGGGCAACCGTGTGCGTCAGAAGCGTACGAAGCTGTCGGACAACACGTACGTAACCACGTACTACGGCAGAGACGCGTCGGGGAAGAACGTCATTGGGACGTACGAGAAGATCGGAACGGGCAGTACGGTCCTGAAGGAAGTGCCGCTCTACGGGTCAACGAGGCTCGGCATCCTGCGTCCGAACGCGGCACAGTCGACTACGGCGATCACACCTCCGGCGGTGTACACGAGAAGCCTTGGCCGCAAGGAATACGAGCTGACGGATCACCTGGGTAACGTGCGTGTCTCGGTCAGTGACAGGCTCGTCAAACCCGGCTCCGACTGGCTGAATGATGTGAAGACGCAGACGGACTACTTCCCATTCGGGATGCAGCGCGAGGACCGCAACGACAACGTGGCGGGGTACCGGTATGGGTACAACGGCAAGGAGAACGACAACGATGTGAAGGGAGAAGGGAACCAGCAGGACTATGGCTTCCGGATCTATGATCCGCGCATCGCAAGGTTCCTGAGTGTGGACCCGCTCACGGCAGGCTTCCCGATGCTGACGCCGTATCAGTTCGCTTCGAACAGGCCGATCGATGGGGTAGATTTGGACGGGAAGGAATATGACAACTTCATGTCCATGTTCAAAAAGCCGGGCGATCTCAGGATTCAGTTGCCGAATGTCCAGACCGCGCAGCGTCAACACTATAGCATTACCGTTGCTGATTCGAAGAAGTCATTCCAGAATCTTAAGAAGGACTTCATACAATCGGCCGATTATATGTTGTCCAATGATAAGGCCGACTTCAACAAGCCAGTTGACGGTGAAGGTAATCCTGCTGGAAATCTGGCAGCAGGTAAGTTCGTTCATATCAATATCAATGGCCCCCAGAACGATTCCTGGGTCAAGGTTGTCGATATTCATGAACAGATGAACTACTTGTCCTTTACCTTTGTGACATTGGAAGGACATGTTGAGGCTGGAAGAATCACCTTCAGATTGTATGATCTTGGAGATAATAAGATCCAGTTTACGATCAATAGTATCTCCGACGTGGATATGACTTTGGCTCCGGAAGGGACATCTCGTGAGAAGCAACGAGAATCGTGGCGCAATGTATTAGAGCGATTCCGTGATCACACGTCAGGCAAGGTGGTGCAATGGAGTGATCAACCGAGCCCTGTGAAACCCTCGGATAATTTGCCAGCTGGACAAACTAACGGATCATCAAGTCAGACAGCACCTAATTGGTCAGTGTCAGAACGAAAGCCAGACTAGTGATGTCACACGATTACACATTCGGATACCTAATCCCTGCCGTATTACTGTTGGGGTGGTTATTCATAAGACGTGCAAGGCTGAGATCAATGCTTGGCCTTGGGCAAGTTCTGCTTGAGGTGATTCCGATTCAGTTAGTATACTTCTTGCTGACATACTTCATCTCAATGGAAGATTATCTCGAAATAAGTTCGGCACCGTCTTCTGTTCTTGTATTAACAGCTATGTATTCAATTGGTGTTGTTCCCTTTTTTGTTATTGTACTAATTCTCGAATGGCGACGGCGATCACGCTGATCGTCAACGGCACGGCCGCTGCGGGTGCCGCGGAACGGTAGTGTTCCAATATGTTGATACTGGGCCATGGCCTCCAGAAAACCGCATGAATGCTGGCTACGCGACCTGCTCATGGATCCCCGGACCAAGGCATAGGTAGTCCTGACATTACTTACCAGGGGCGCTCTGAGGTCCTACATCGTGCCTCATCTGAACCTCGTGTTCCAATATGTGGATGAGTTTCGCTGGAGTATGACTGCCTTGAAACGCATGGAGCTCGGTCGAGAGGAGGTCTCTGGTGTTGGTAGCGTTCCAGAATATTGATACTGCCCAACGATCTCATGCAACCCGCATGAACACTGGTATCCTGTCATTGCCATGGTGTTGGAACATGACAACGGTATACTGGATCAAGACCCATTCTTGGTCATCTCATCACGCTGCATCCAACCCTCGTGTTCCAGTACGTCGATGATGCTCCAGGCCGGTCATCCGTCGTGAGCCCCAGTGGTGGAGGCTGCGAGTACCGTTTCGGAGTATCGGTATGCGCTATACGAAGGGAATACGTTTCGGTATCGTATCGTCAGTCCAGCACGGTGATGATGCTCCACGACGTACTCCGTAAGTTCCGTCATGCCTCACAGATGTTCCATCGTGAACGATCGATGAACGCATTGTCGTATTCCGATATGATGACGTCGTACCATGGTCGATGTCGTGCTAGCACCATGACGGTATGGGATTTATGCGCTCTCAGTTGATAATGATCAATGATGGAATGTACCTCCTTCGAAAAAAAAAGTTCGCGCTTCATGTAACCTTCGAGCCCATTCACAATTATGTAGCCTAATCCGTCGAACGTAACTCGAAGGATGTCGCAACAAGATGGCATCGGATTGTGTTCAATAGACAATGTTCTGAACAACGATCGTAGAGGGTATGTTGCGCCTTCTTCCGGCTGTGGTGCATCGGGGTAGTGCGATGGAAGGCTGGGGTGTTGGTGAGGGTCAACCTATCGAAGCCGAGGAAGAGGAGCATGATGTCACGAGCTTTTACCGGACATGGCAGTGGGAGGCGTGCGCTCGTACCACTGATATGTCTATTGTTCCAGGGATCCGTACTGCTGCATTCGCAGTCGACGGAAGCGTTGCCGGAAAGCCTATCTGCTCGGCCCACGATGGCCGCGGATACCATCCGTATCTATGACGATGCGTCCGTTGCCGGCTACTATACATCGAGCAGTATCCACCGTCATATCCAGCGATACCGCCTGCCATCAGGCACGCTGATCCATGGCGTACTCGTCGATCTCGACGGGTCGATCGCGGAGAAGGCGGGGACGCTCCATGTCTACGGACATGAAGGCGGTTATACCGTTCCGTACTTCCGGAAATCACTCGTCGCTCCCTATGCGTTCGCGAAAACGGAACGCGGACGCCAGACCGTGCGTGTGACCTTCCCGTCGCCGGTTACGGTGAACGAAGGACAGATCTTCATCAGCGTCGAGAATCTCGCGGACGAGATCCGTCCGCTCACCGATCAGGTGAAGCGTACTCCCTACTGTACGGAGACGAGCGGGATCGATCGCTTCGATCAGATTCTCGGTCATGAAGACGGACGCTGGGAGACGGGACCGTATGCGTTCCGCTATATGCTCCTGTGCGATCTTCCCGACGCATATACACCGATGTTCCTGCGAGACACGACGGTCGACGACGGCTATGGTCTCGCATCGACGATGACGAAGTACATCTCGTGCGGGGATGTCGACGGTGACGGCGATATCGACATCGCCGCAGGCGGAATGCTGCACCTCAACGAGGGCGGCACCTTGCTTCCGTTCGAACTTCAATCCGATACGACGACCGGTCGCGGTCCCGTCGTCTTCCACGATGCGGATGGTGACGGCCGCATGGACGTCGTCATCCTGCCCGGTGGTGGAAAGCAGTTCATCGATGTCTGGACCCTGCGTAACGGTCGCAGCTTCGGGCGTCTGGGCTCGACGAAGGCCCTGCAACTGTCGAACGTCACGACGACGCTTCGTGCCGATGTCGACGGTGACGGATGGACCGATCTCGTCGTCGGAGGTACTGATGCCGCAGGCAAGACCGCCGTCGGAGTACTCGCGGGCGGGAAGACAGGACGCATCGGTGCGTTCGATATCATCTCATGGAGCAAGGGACTACCCGATGGCGGGGTGACGATGTGCCTGGCGGGAATGAAGGACGACGGAGCGATGGACATCCTTCTCCGCACGTCGGACGGCTCATTGCGTACGTTCACGACGGGCAGCCATTACGATGACGACAAAGCATTGCGTGTCCGTCTGCCACGACAGGCTATCGATGGCGGGCTTGCAGGATTGACAGTGGTATCGTCCCACGAAGGGCGGATCGGGGAGCGTGGTGGTGATCACCGCTCTGTAGTGCTGCCCACGACGTTCGGTTACGCGAACGCATTCACCGATCGGGAGCATCCGCTCGCGACGATGACAATGACCGACGAACGCGGATCGACGCAGCCCTCGATGATCCGTGACGCACTGTTCGAACAGTCGCTGTCCGGCTGTGCGAGCGGCGATCTGGACAATGACGGATTCATCGATCTGGTGCTCGGTCAGCGTGGACAGTGTCGAATGGTGCGCGTTCTCTTCGGTAACGGCGATGGTACGTACGTCGACGGTACGGATCGTACCGGACTTGACAGCCTCGACGACGTCGATGATGCCGCGCTTGCGGATCTCGACGGCGACGGACGCCTGGATATCGTCGTCCAGCGTCGCGGCCGAACGGAAGTATACCGCAACAAGAGCACGAACAACAACGGAGCGACGCTTGATATCCGTTCGCAACGCATGGGGAATACCATCGGCGCCGACGTCGTGGTGCATCTGTCCGATGGCAGAACGATCCGTCGTACGAGCGTAAGTGGACGGGGCTTGAACATCCAGGAGCCGCCGCTCGTCCACATAGGAATGGGCGATGCGACGATCGATTCCGTCGAGATCCGCTGGCCGTATCCGGATGCGAGGACCTCGCGTCATGGTGTATCGGCGGCGTCAGGACGTACGACGCTGACGGGTTCGTCGGAGAGCGGTGCCACGACGACCTTCACGCTGTCATCCGTGCGAAGGGCACAGGGTCTTGAGATCATGGTGAAGAGAACGTCGAACGATCCATCGCCGCTGAAGCTGCAGGTGATGGCCGTCGATGGCGGTACCGTCGCGACACTTTGCGATGAAATCGTTTCCGAGGAAGCGTATCGAACCGTGTGGACGTATGTGGATGGGCAGGGAACGCCTGTCTCGAGCGGCATGTACGTCGTGGTGTGTACACTCGGTGGTGTGGTGCAGACGCTGACGACGACAACGATCAAGTAGACAACGGAAATGCCGGATTACCGGATGCCGGATGGCATTCGAACGGGTGAATCGTGTGGTGAATGCAGTGCATGAGCATCGTCGCGTCGATGAGGGCGCGACGATGCGATCAATAATCGTCAGGCGAGGGTAGAGGGTAATGAAGAACGAACAAGCGGCGAGCGTAACATCGCCGAACGGATGGATCGTGCGGATCGGATTCGTATTGGCGCTGTGCGCTGTCGTCCTGGCCGTGATGACCTATGTCCGCGGTAGCGCATCCGCTACCGTGGCGATCATCAACACGGAGACGATCATCAATCGCTATCAGGGAGCGCACGAGGCCCGGAAGTCGTTCCAGACGACGAGCGATGCATGGCAACGGAACGTGGATACGCTGCGAAGCGAATTGATGCGCATCGTCCATACCTACGAGACATTACCGGCGAACGCATCCGTTCATCTGAAGGACAGTCTGAAGCGTGAGGCCGAAGCCCAGCAACAGCGGCTGTCCTCGTATACGGAAGCGGTACAGTCGAAGGCCGAGCAGGAGCAGATGACGCTGACGGACGGCATCGTGACGCAGATCCGTACGGCAGCCGCAGCCGTCGCAGCGGATCGGGGAATCGCCGTCGTTCTTGCCGAGGGTGCCGACTCGCCCGTGATCTACGGAGACAAGGCCATCGATCTCACGCAGGACGTTCTGGCCGAACTCGACAAGAGGTTCTTCAAGAACGGTAAGGGATCGGTAACGCCGAAAGGGGACGATTCCGTGAAATGATGTCGTGAGAGAATCCCGGATCGATCCGGGGCGGAATGAATCGTGTGGTCGGTACGCTGAAGTAGTCAACAGGAAGCCATTCACAGTAGTCGATCGATACAATGCTTCAAACAAACGGTTGGTATGGCCGGTGCACGGCATGGACAGTCATGCTGGTATTCGTACTGGAGGCTCTGGCACCCACGGTGGCCAGAGCGTTGACGTCCGGTCCGTCACAGCCGGAGTTTTCCGGTTTCGAACCGGTCGGTACGACGGGACTCGTGAACGAAGCGACCGGTGGCTTCAGCTATTCGATACCGATCGTCCAGGTTCCGGGGCCTAACGGAAGTACCTATCCACTCACTCTTTCCTATCACTCGAATACGGGTGTGGAAGAGGATGCGTCGTGGGTGGGTTATGGCTGGACGCTGAATGCGGGATCGATCAATCGCAGCGTACGGGGTCTTCCGGATGATATAAACGGTGAAAATATCATCGAATATCACAGCCAGCCGATGGACGAGACCTATGCAGTAGGGAATTCGATCAAGCCACAGGCGGCGAGTATCGACATCTTCAGCTTCGACCGTGCCGTGACGTACAACACGCGTGCCGGCTACAGCCTGGTAAGCGGTATGTCATTGAACGTCGGCAACATGCTCTCGCTCGATCTTCGCCGCGACAACGGTCGTATGCGCTATGGTATCCGCCCGAACTGGGCCAATCTCTTCTCGATGGCTGCGACGGAATGGCTCGCCGAGAAGGGACAGGCACAGATCAAGAAGGAAATCGCTGCGGCGACCGGAATGAAGAAGCTGATCATGAACGCCATGAACAAGCAACGTTTGCAGAACATCCAGAAGCAGGCGACGGTGTTCTCGACGGCGGCGAACTACGTCGTCAACATGATGAATTCATCGTCCATGCCCGTGTCGACGCTGAAGTATTCGGGCGAGGACTACCACCTGAACTTCGGTTCGACGCTGGCCATTCCCGGTATTCCCATCATCATCGGTGGCCATGGTGGTGTTCGCGGATCGTACAGCGTGAAAAGGTTCGGTGACAATACGGGAACGGCTCCGGATCATTCCAGGGTCACTGCCTATGGTTACATGTATCAGAAGTCCGGCATCTTCGACGCGGACATGCAGGACTATTCCACGCAGGTCGAATCGTCGTTCGATACACGCGACAGATACATCTCACCTGCGTATTCCGGGGCGGACATGTTCTCCGCATCGGGACAAGGGATTTCGGGTGCCTTCCGCTTCTGGCAGCAGAAGCCCGGCGCATACCGGCCGAGGAAGGTGACCAGTTCGCGTACCCAGTTGAAGGGCGATGTGGAAGGCAGCCTTTCGTTGGACAAGTTGTCTCTCGGTTCGGCGGTTTCCTTCGGATACGACGAGACGACGGTCCAGGGTAATCTCAATACGGCGCTGGCTGCAGCATTCTTGAACGAAGGCTATGCCGACCGGGTCAAGAACGGCGTATTCGCGCGGATGACCAACGATCCTGCCGATCGCATCCTCTACTACCCTTCCGACGCTCCGGAATACTCGTTCGGCGGTGGTGCCTACGTCGCCAGTGCCTATAGTCGAATCAACAACGCCGCATCGGGTCTGGAACGACCCCGTTCGTCCACGGCAGTCCAGTTCCGGACGAATCAGGAGATGACGGGATTCCTCCGTGCTACGGGAAGCGGATCGGCGACCGGCACGGGTGGCTTCACCAAGGGAACGATGTCCGTGCATTCCACGAGCGTCAGCAAGACGTCGGGTCTGATGCGTAGCGGATCGAACATCCATAACCGTATCGGTGAAGTCGCGATGACGACATCGTCCGGTATGACCTACGTCTATGGGCTTCCCGTCTACTCTTGCGATGAACGTAGTCTGCAATTCATGGGACGCCGGGTCGCGGACAGCTACCGACACTGGAACAAGCTCGCCCAGAACAAGGATCTGTCGACGACTGATCCGAAGGTCCAGGTAACGGGGACCTATCGTGCGGCACCATATCCGGGTAGCCATCTTCTGACGGAGGTGCGTACACCGGACTACATCGACCTGAAGAACGACGGGCTTACGATGGACGATCTAGGTGGATGGACGTCGTTCACCTATCGCAAGGCTGCCGGCGGCCAGACCAGCAGGAAGCAGGACTGGTTCCGGTGGCGCATGCCGTATTCGGGATTCTACTATCACGCCGGCAGTCATACGTCGGGCAGTGATGACCGTGCGACCGTATCGTCGGGCTATCGCGAACTCCACTACCTGGAGAAGATCGAGACGAAAACGCACGTCGCCTACTTCGTGACGAACAAGACGAACAAGACGGTGACCGTCGGTGGGCAGACGCTGTCGTTGCAGGGATCGAACGCCAAGCGTCTCGATGCATGGGAAGCCTACAATGCGACGGGCCGATACGACGAGGATGAGAAAGTATCCGCGGAGTGGAAGGACAGTGCTCTGCTTCCTGCCGTCTATCAAGGTCCTGAACACGTGGGATTGTACGGCAAGAAACTCGGAGGACGCCGCTGGAACAGCGATCCGTGGGGCGCCGATGGCGATCCGGTCGAGCAAGGTCTCGCGCGCGAGAACAAGAGCGAATATCTCGAGAAGATCATCCTGGTCGCGAAGAAACCGACGACGGGATATGAATTGCTGCAGACGGTGAACCTCGAGTACACCTATGAACTGCAGGAATCCCGTGCCGGTAGCTGGGTACAGACGACGATCTGGGATCCGGTGCTCATGCAGGACGTGGAAGTGATGGACGTGAATATGCACGACACGATCTATGCCGTGCCGGGCAGGCTCAATTCATCCGTCATGTTCACGAGCGATCGGGTTCACCCTGCCCATACCGCAACACGGATGAACGGCAAGCGCTTCGGCAAGTTGACGCTGAAACGGGTATGGATGGACTACGGCACGGCGAAACGTGCCGATATCGCGCCATACGAGTTCGAGTATCTCTACAGGGACAACAAGAAGAATCCGTATCCGAAGGAACTCGAAGGGAATATCCTGCTCGATTCCACGCGTGAATATGGCAGACGCTTCAGTCATTCCGATACCGGCAGTCTCGACTATCTCAGGAATACGAAGAACATCCAGAATCCGGGATACGATCCCATTTACGTGGATCCCTGGGGATCGTACAGGGGCGATGGCTATGGAGCGACGCAGAATTTCCAGTCGCATCTGAACCAGCGACAGCAGGCAGGATCCAACTTCGATCCTGCCGCGTGGCAGCTCAAGGTCGTACGCCTCCCCTCGGGTGCGGAGATACACGTACAATACGAAGCCAACAGCTATGCCTTCGTCCAGGATCAGCCGGCCATGGCCTTCGTCCAGGTGAAGGGTGTCGAGAACGTCGGTGGCGACTACGTCTACGAACTGAAGCTCGATTCGGACGTCAGTGGCCTTTACATGACACCCGCCGAGGTCGCGGACAGGCTCCGGGCCTATATCCGCCAGTACAGGCAACGCATCTACTACAAGTTCCTCGCCAAGGTCCAGCCCTCCGGGATATCACCATCGGCAAGTGGGTTTCCGTTCTATGGCGTGGATTACATCACGGGGCATAGCGATGTCTCCGAGTCCGACGTCGTGACGTGGCCGACCGGTGTCGACAATCGTGTAGGCGTCAAGTTCAACGACGACTATACACCCAGCGATCTCGCGAAGGAGTTCGCTCTGACGCGCCGTATCGGCTACGTATCCAACGTCGTCAGCAAGAATCAGTACGCCCGGCGGTTCCAGTACCGGAACATGACCAAACAGATGACGCTTCCCGACAAGGACTGGTTGATGCCTTCCGAAATAGGGTCGAAGGAAGAGTCGATCCTGAAGGCCCTCATTTCGAGTGCGTCGGGAATCAACGGAGACATCCAGGCGATCGAGGCGATGTTCCAGAACGAACCCTTGTATCCCATCAACAAGTTCTCCTTCATCCGCGTTCCGTGCGGTTCCAAACGTGGTGCCGGTGTACGCGTGAAGCGCATCGTCATGTACGATCCGGGTATCGAGACGGGAGCTGCAGCCATGTACGGCAGCGAGTATCTGTACGAGACGACCGTGGATGGACGTACCGTGTCCAGCGGCGTCGTTACGACGGAGCCGGGAGAGATCAGGGATGAATCGTCGTTGACGACCTATCTGGTTGGGCGCGACGACAAGAACTTCCTCGACAAGCTCGGATCGGGCGACGATATGGAGCAGATGGAAGGCCCGCTCTGTGCGAATGCCTATCCGTCGCCGCAACTGATGTACAGCCGTGTCGTGACGCGTCCGATCTTCCATACACTGCCGACGGCGCCCGGCTTTGTGGTCTCCGAATTCAATACGGCAAGGGACTATCCGGTCATCGTCGAGTCCACCGAACTGTATCAGCTCGGTGCCGACATGCCACCGATCATCCCGTCGAGCAGTCCGGTAGATGTGTCGCTGGGTACCCGTTCCGTGGCCCAGGGCTATACCGTGAAGCTCAATGCGATGCATGGTACGCCGAAGAGCATGACGAAGTACGCCGGCAAGTACGACGATCCCACGACCTGGAGCATCGTCGAGTCGACGCAGTTCGAATACTATGCACCGGGAGAGGGAGTATCCGTGCTGCGCCGTGGAGAGGGATACGATGGTACGGTCGAAGCGGGAGTTCGCCTTGGTGTGGACATGGATGCCGTGCTCGAAACGAGATCGATCGACAACAATCGGGCTACGGCACAGGTACCCTTCGATGTGGGCATCATGTTCATGTTCCCACCGGTACTCTTCGGTCACGTCGGTATGCCGAAGGCACAGATCGGGGCTTCCCATCTCGATCTGAGAGTTCTCACCAAGGTGGTTACCAGTAACGTGCTTCCCAAGCGTACCGTGACCACGAAGAACGGCATGGTGCACGTCGAGGAGAATCTGGTCTTCGACCCGCAGAGCGGCAAGCCGTGCATCGTGCGGTCGTTCGACGAGACGTACAAGAACTACCAGACCACGACTTCGTCGTACAACGACAAGGCCCAACAGGTCTATACCGTTCCGGCGTCGTTCGTCTATCCTGAACTCGGTAGCAAGTCGTTCAACGACATGCTGACGATGCCGTGTACCGGTGCGCCGGTATCGGTCAGTGGCAACATCTATACCCTTACGCTTACCAACGCTTCGGACAAGAACTATCTCACGCCCGGAGATCTGGTGCGGGTCGGAGGTATCGTGCCGACGGACCGGGCACGGTTGTTCCATGTCACGGCCATCAATCCTACGCTTACCCTCCATGAGACATCGTTCTCTACGGCATGGGGTACGGCGCCGGGTATGTACTATCTGACCGTCGTACAGTCCGGCAGAAAACAACTGCTCGATGCCCAGGCAGGATCGATCCAGCAGTTCAGTCATCAGGTGAAGGCTACGCAAACGCTCGACCCGCTCGCCAACGTCATCAGGGCATCGGCTACCACATATAGCGACAACTGGCCGAGTACGATTCCCAATCCGGGACCGGGCACATACACGGACTATGAACTCGGCAAGCTTGGACGGTGGAGGCCCAGGTCCAACTATAGCTGGAAATCCAGCGTCCTCGGCGTCTTCGATGCATCACCATCCATGCGGGGCAACTACGAGAACGGCTATGCGTCGAGCTTCACCGGCTTCAGCTACGGCAGTCCGCCAGCCGCAAGAACCGCACCGTGGCTGTTGACTTCCACGATCACAGGATATGACGATCAGGGGAATGCCGTGTCCGAACAGGACGCTCTTGACATTCCGTCGACGGCGTCGTTCACGACACCCTCGATGCTGCCGTCGATGATCGCGAAGAATGCCGAAATGGGAACCATCTACTTCGAAAGCTTCGAAAGTCTGACCTCGAACGTCGCATCCACAGCTCATACCGGAACACGTGCACGATCGTTCACGACGACACCGGTGACGTTGACGACGCTGACGAAGGGTAGCAGAACCGGTCATCGTGGATTGACGATGCAGTATTGGGTCGCATCGAATGCTGCGAGTCCGGTGACGGTGACCATCAACGGCACGACGCAGACACCTGTCCAGATGGCCCGCGCAGGCGAGTGGGTGCTCTTCCAGATCGTTGCGTCGGACGCGACGGTTGGGGCGATGCCCTCCACGTTTACCGTGACCATGCGCGCTGCAACCGGTACGGTCGCCGTCGACGATATTCGCATCCAGCCGACGACGTCGGAGGCTACTTGCTATGTCTACGATCCGGGACTGCGGCTCGCGGCACAGTTCGACGATCGTCACTTCGCGATGGTATATCAATACACCTCCGAAGGTAAGCTTTCCTACAAGAGTCGTGAGACGGAACGCGGCCTGGTAACCATCGAGGAACGGCAGTACAACACGCCGCGGATGAACAGGCCCATGGCCGATGGTGCGGCTTTGCCGGGAAGCATCGTGGCACAGTCGACGGGACGCCGTACGTTCAGCGGACCGGCGGGAGCGTTCGGTGGGATAGGTCCATCGCAGCCGATGGGCGTCGGTGCGAAAGGATCCATCATCGACCTGAAGGCTTCGCCGACGCGTCGCACCATCAGACTGTTCGACAACGATTCCGTCAACGTACCGGATCTGGACTCCCTGCGCCGCGGTGTGGAGACGAAGATGAACAAGAACATGAAGGATTCCCGATGAAGACGATATCCGCAGTATGCTCCAGGATGACACGCCCTGCCGCCGCAGTGTTCATGCTGGTGATGTTCTCGCTCATCCTTCATTCAGGTGTATCGGCGCAGACGCTGCAGACACCATGCAATGCATGCAAACCGCCGGGAGCCGATATGCCGTGGGAGGCCGTCGTTCCGCAGACGGTCGTGGTCCTCGTCGGCGAATGCTCCTTCACCGTTCACGTCAAGGTGCGCAAGTGCATCGGTGACGATTGCAAGGAGATCAAGATCGAACGGGTCGACAACAATGCCGGTACATGTACATGGCTGACGGCCGAGGAGATGCAGGCTCTTGCCGTCGGAACAATGATCAGGGACGACATGCTGGGTCTCGGGCCGCCATCGGGTACGCGTGGCAGCCAATGCTGGCGTGTGATGAGGCCGCGCTGCTGGCGCAAGGTGGGCTCCGTTCCTCCTTGCCTGTCGGAGGACAGTGGCATTCCGGCAGGAAGTGTCGTACCCTGTGCGAAGGAAGAATGCTGCTCGAACGTGATGTGGGTGACGCGCGACTGGTGCGACAATCTCTTCTTCATCCGGGCACGTCCCGAAGATCATGCCGATCACCATGGAATACGTGACGGGGAGATCGTCCCTGGTACCGAGCGTGAGGACGTCATGAAGGAATGGGACAATCAGTTCAAGCGTCAGTACTGCGCCTTCTGCGTCAGCGATAACAACTCGCTGATGAACAGGGACGGCAATGCAGTACCGGAAGGGAAGGGTGGCGACAAGATGCTCGGACCGCAGTACCCCTCGCTCCCGTGCGTGTTCGGCTGCAGCGAGGATATCATCGGACGCCATAATGAGGTCTATGAGCGCTTTCTGGAGCGATTGTTCTCGGGTGAGTAAGGCGGGCCGGAACGTCTCCGGCGTTCCATCGTGAAGGTGTAGTCGTGTTCCAGGAAAAGTAAGACCGTTGATCGTAATCATGATGATCTACTCAATTCATAGAGCAACGTCCATGCGTCGTTCCACCGTACTACTGTTGCTGTGTCTGCTTTCCGTCATGCCCGTCATGGCGCAGAAGGACCAGGAGAACATCCAGCGTGCCGAGATCCGGGAACGCACGACGCAGCTCAGTATGGGGGTGTCGACGCTGGAAGAGAACAGCGTCATGGCGACGGACATCTACTCTACCATCGAAAACGCCTTGTGCGGCTATCATTGTGTCCGCAAGGCGAAGATCAGGGTCCGATTGCATGCGAACGGCGATGCTAACCTGTTCCGTATCTATGGACAGAACGTGGCATGCAGCGTGACGCTCGATCCCGTCTACGTCTATACCGGTGTGGCTACCACGATCCTTACGCAGAAGACGCTCAGCATCAACATCGACAATACGACGTTCCAGAACGAGGCCGTCGTCGAATTCGACGTCACCAGCGATCACCCGAAACGTTGTCCGTACTCCTATCCCAGTGGAAGGCCGGGTCGCGATCAGTATGGTATCAAGGTGGCCGCTCCGATCGATCTTGCGAACATTCCCATGGGGCTGAGAAGTCTCGTCAAGCTCGAAGTGACCTTGATCGAAGAGCTGACGGACGATCCCACCAAGGGGGGAACCTCGTCGACGGCATTGCTCGTGCCCCAGGCGCCATCCGTGAGTGGGAATCCCGTGACCCTGTCGTGGACGATGGGTACCTGTGCGGACAAGTTCCCGATGTACGTCGTACAGATCCTGCGTCTGTACAACCAGTCCGCTTCCTACAGCACCGATCCGGTCAAGTGCAGTACGGCCGTCGACTGGTCGCGTGCCTTGACCATTCCCATCTACGGACATGCGACGTCGCTCACGCTGACACTTGCCGAAGGAACCGGCTACTATCTCTGGCGTGTGCGGCCCATCGGTAATCTCTATCCGAACTATCTCGGTGACAGCCGGAACTGGGGAGCATGGACGGCGGCAGCGACGACGACGCTCAATCTCAACGGGGCGACCACGTCGGCGAACGTGGCTACGGCCTCGACCGGAGCACCCAATTCCGCCTTCTACTACAACCAGTTCGATGCGGACAAGAACTGGTATTTCTCGAGACAGTACTTCGAAGCGAAGGATGGCAAGCCAGGTATCGCGGAGTCGATGACCTATGCTACGGAACTCCTGCAACCGATACAGACGCAACGCTCAAGTGCGTCGACGGGCGGAGTGCTTGTGCAGCAAACGATACTGGATCATTTCAACCGCCCTGCGCTAAGTACGATGGGAGCTATGAAGTCATCGACACCAGCTCCTCTCGCCTACGTATCGGCCTTCGCCAAAAACGTATCCACGAGCCAGTTGTACAGAGCACTCGACTTCGACAGCACGAATACTGCCACGTCACCGAATGGTATGAGTGGCCAGGTGCGCGACTATTGGTCAGGCAGTGCGGACGTAGATATTCCATCACCGGGTAATTTTCCGTTCTCACGAACGGTGTACGAGGCCGATCCATTGGCACAGGTCACCGAACAGAGTGGACCTGGTCCGGATCACAGAATCGGTAGCGGGCATACGACCAGGACCTTCAGCGCTGCGGTGGCCGATGCCGAACTCGTTACGATCTTCGGCGATGAAGCGCCGTCCGACACCGCCGTCGTCAAAATCGTGTCGACTGATCAGAATGGCGTCACCTCACTCACCTACAAGTTGAAGGATGGAAAGTCTATCGCCACCTGCCTTGTAGACGATGGTTCGACACTCAACGTACTCGATCTCAACGACAAGGGTAATGTCAACAACGTCGAAATGATCGATTCGATCAAGGGCGGTGGCATCGCCAAGGATCCCACGACGCTTCTCCTCCAGCAGGAGTTCACGCTCCTGAAGGATGCCACGACGTACTTCTACTATGGATTGCAGGCCAACAGGTATTCCGACGAATGCCAGGAAATCTGCAGGACGTGTGACTATACCGTCGAACTGAAGGTACGACGCAAGTCCGACAATAGCGTCGTCCATAGTTATTCGGGTACGATCAGTCAGGCTTCCTGTCCCGGAAGCAGTACGAGCGATCCGAAGCTCCAGCAGAACTGGACCTCCACGTCGCTGTCGAAGGGTACCTACAAGGTCGAGCGGATTCTCACTCCCAAGGCTACCGTCAACGGCCCTGCCGTCGAGGAGTACAAAAAGGATCTTACGACGGCCTTCAATACGAAAGCCCTCGATGTCATGCGAACGATGTTCAACGGTAGTACGAGCCCCGGATATCTCGAGCAGTACTACAACGGCGACCACCTGACGAACGAAGCCTTCCTCGTACAGATGCTGAAGAAGTACAATGAGTACAAGACTACGCATGGCAGCAGCGTCTCACTCGACGATTGCTGCACGGTAGGGATGCCGGAGGCGGCCTGCTCGACCGGTTGTGAAGAAGGCATCGACTACGAAGCGTATCTGGTCGCCCAATGCAGTACCCAGCTATGGTCGGATTCCATGCGTACGAGCACCGGAGCCACGTTCACGGTTGCGCAGATGGCCTCTCCCTACGCGTACTTCTTCCTTCCGGATGGTACAGCACTGTTCGCATCTCATATTGAAGCTGCGGGGAAACTGAACACCCTGATGACCAATCTGAAAGCCAATGGCTACTCGTGCGAAGAGGTGTGGGCATGCTGGAGCAATCTCATGCGTCTTGACGTGCTGAAGACCGTGGCGATGGAAAAGGTCACCGTGGCCGGTGATACACGGTATCGTCCCCGTGTCGGCTTCAGTCTCCTCGATTACTTCATGGACTGCCTCGGTCCGAAGTATTGCGGTTACGTGCCGATTGCAGATAGGGTCACAGGTACCGATCCCTGGGTGACCAAGGCCTGGAAGGTGATTCCGTACGATGCGACGAACACTGCCGAAACGAAGTGCCTGACGGAGATGGGCTACAATCCGGCCGATACGATGTGGAACTGTGCGCTCACGCAGCAATCCATCGACGACGTTCACGAGAACTTCGCCCAGCTCCATGCATGTCTGAAAGCCGCCCGTTATGGAGCGGTGATGCAGGCCAAGGCCAATCAGTACGCATCCGAGCAGAGTCCGTCGATCAGCATACCCGCAAGTTGTACCACCGCGGTCTGCCTGACGGAAAAGATCCTGAAGATGGAAGCCGAGTGCACGAATTCGTGCGAAGCGAAATATGGTCTGTTCCGCGATTCGTTGGTGGCCATGTATCTCAGGGCCGGGTACTATGTGGAAGGTGTTTCCCCGTATACGACCCCGACGCCGAATCCGAACGTCACACGCCTCCAGCTCTACTGTGCAGCGCGAACGCTCGTCGATCAGTGCAAGGAAGACTGTTCGCTTTCGCCCGTCACCTTCGACCCCGTGACGAATGCGATGACGTGGCCGGATGCGGCGAAGCTGAAACTCCATCACGAGGCCAAGACGTCGCAGTCCTTCCGCCTCTCGATTCCGCAGGAAGGGGAATGCCCGACTGACTACCGACGTGTACAGAAATACATCCATGTCCTCGAATTCATGATGGATCTTCTGAACGAGCGTCTCAAGGCTTTCCGTGCCACGATGACGACGGAGCATGCGACGATGGATCTCAAGGCGATCCTTTCGGAGCCGGACTTCTCCGGTCTCGCGAGCTGCCTCGGAGACGTCACCAGGTTCCCGGTCGTCGTACGGAAGAGCGTATCGTCGCGCTTCGTCATGCGCAAGCAGGGAAGCGAATGCAGGCTCGTCTACAACTGGGATTCCGTTGAAGAACCATATGACAGGGACACGCATATCCTCGTGACCGTGCTGAATAACTTCCTGAACAGCGGGTGGGGCAAGGTCATCGACAACACTCAACTCACGAACTACTTCATCACTCCCGGGGCGACGGCGACGACCAACGCCGCCATCGATCCGGTCAACTACTACACGGTCTGGACGCATACGAACGTCATGGCCGCCACGGATTTCAACGATCCGTTGCGTCCCGTCACGGCTTGCCCGCCGAATGGCCTCAACATCACCGACAATCCTGCCGGTATCCTTCCCAATCCTGGTATGTACGGCAACTGGACGATGTGTGCCATGCCTCTGCCGTGTATCAACGGCTTGCGAATGAACATGGCCGTGATGCCAGGTCTGCTGAGGTTCTACAGCATGTCGCGTACGGCGTTCAAATACTTCCCGACGGCGACGGAGTCGCGAGTCTACGGTGATGCCATCATCGACATCTGTGGACAGTCCTTCGGCTACGGTTTCAAGGTGATGCAGCAGCCAGTGACAGGAGTACCGGTGTGGACGCTCGAGGTCCGCAGGGGCATGGTGGCGCCGTACTTCCTGACGGCATTGGGACAAACCGGTGAACCGGAACTTCTCGATCTCGGTATCCGTGGTGCGGGGGCGATCGGCTTCAATACGAAGTTCACGGATATCTACGGATACTTCCGCGTGATGAACGGCGAGTTCCAGTACGTGGACCTCACGCCCGGAGCACCGCAGGAGGTCACGGTCATACCATGTCTGAAGCCACAGTGCAATCTTGTTCCTCCGGATAGTTGCAACGACATCGACATCTGCCGTACGTGTGCGGAGATGCAATGTGCGGATGTATGTTTCAAATGGGTGGCGGCCGATACGATCGAGCCGAAGTTCCAGATGAAGTCGAAGAGCTGCGCGCGTATGGCCATCGACAGGCTCATCGAGTACTTCAACCAGGAGTTCTACGGTGGCTGCCTGCAGAGGACACTTAAGGAAGCCGAGATCTCGTACAATGGTGCGTGCTGGAATCCGAAGGCCGTACGCGACACGGTTCTCGTGAAGCATACGGAAGGGTATTACTACTACACCTTGTATTACTACGATCGCGCTGGTAACCTTATCAAGACCGTTCCGCCGAAGGGCTTCGTGCCTCTCACCGGCGTCAACGCTACGCGCTTCAATCGCCCATCGCATACCATGCTGTCCAAGTATTCCTATAACTCTCTCGGTCAGATTGTCAAGCAGTCAACACCGGACGGGGGGATTACGGAGTTCTGGTACGATGCGGCCAAACGCCTGAGGGTTTCACAGAACGCGAGCCAGGCGAGTACGAAGTATACGGTTACGGATTACGACGATCTCAATAGGGTCGTACTTACTGGTGAGGTGACGGCTTCGCTCCCGACCACAGGTCAGACGCTCGCCGATGCCGTGACGCCACTGTCCGGAATGTTCCATACGGGTACTATATATTCGACAGTTGCCACCTTACCGACGCCGTATGCATCACTGGTCCAGAGATTCGTGCAGAATCGGATCAGTTCGACATATACGGACGAAGATGGCAGTGGAGGAACAGCGGACGACAGGGCGACCACCTACTATTCATACGATCCTCATGGGAATGTAGAATGGGTCGTTCATGTTCTGCCTGGTATGACGTCACCGATCCGTGTCGAATATGAATACGATCTCATCACCGGCAAGGTCGTACAGATGAACTATCAGCGTGGCTATGCCGACCAGTACTTCACTAAGTACGCGTATGATGCCGAGATGCGCCTCACGGAAGTACGGACCAGCCGCGACAGTGTGATATGGGAGAAGGATGCTTCATACACGTATCTGCCCCATGGTCCCTTGCGCAGAATGGAAATCGGTCAGGAAAAGGTATCGGGAATCGACTATGCCTATACGATTCACGGTTGGCTCAAAGGACTCAATCATCCATCACTGGAATCGGCGAACGATCCCGGAAACGACGGTGGAGGCGGCAGCGATTTCCCCAAGGATGCCTTCGGGATGACACTTGGCTATTACGACGATGACTTCGTTCGTACCGATCCTGGTGGACCGTCGCCATACGTAAGTGGTAATAGCTGGTCGCATGCCGTTACAGGACTCTATGACGGTAACATTGCTGGATGGATGCACAGTGCGCGTGACATTAGCGGTGTGCCGACGCGCGGACTGGCGGAGCTCTATGGATATGACCGCTTGAATCGCTTACGCGCAGATACGGGGGTATTTCGTGCCACGACACCGACATCGTGGGATGCCAAACCTGCCGGTCTAGGGGCTTTCGGCTCTTCGTATGAATACGATCCCAACGGCAACATCTCGAAGCTGAAACGACTGGATGCAGCCGGTGGAGATGTCGACGATCTGACGTATACGCTCCAGAACGCCAATCAGAACCGACTCGATCGGGTAGTGGACGCCATCTCGGCCGGGGCTTCGTCGTATACGAACGATCTCGATAATACTCAGACAACCGGCAACTATGGTTACGACAACATTGGCAATCTCACGAAGGATGTTGGTGCCGGTATCGGTACGAACGGTATCGAATGGACGCCGTATGGAAAGATCAGGAAGATCACGAACGCTACATATCGTATCGAGTACCTCTACAATGCCACAGGAAACCGTATCCGACAGAAGCGTACGAAGCTCTCGGATAACAGTGTCGTGACGACATATTACGGTCGTGATGCGTCCGGTAATGTGATCGTCTCCACATATGAGAAGGTCGGCACCGGGGCTACCGTACTCAAGGAAGCTCCGATCTATGGTTCATTGCGACTTGGCGTTCTCAGACCCGGTGTAAATCAGTCGACGACCGGATTGACGCCACCTGCCGTTTACGAACGGTATCTCGGCAAGAAAGACTACGAGTTGGTGGATCACCTTGGTAACGTGCATGCCGCTGTCAGTGACCGTCTTATCAAGCCTGGTGCCGACTGGCGGAATGACGTGACGATGCAGACCGACTACTTCCCGTTCGGTATGCAGCGTGAAGACCGCAATGACCAGATCGCTGGCTACCGATATGGATACAATGGAAAGGAGAACGACAATGACGTGAAGGGTGAAGGTAACGAGCAGGATTATGGTGCGCGTATCTATGATCCCCGTATTGGACGTTTCCTGAGTGTCGACCCTTTGACGAAGGACTTCCCCTGGTATACACCATACCAGTTCGCCGGGAATAAACCTATTCTCGCTCTCGATCTGGATGGCTTGGAGGAACTCATCTACAAGTATCGATACGATCAGCAACGCGCCATCCTTCAATTGATTACTGTCGTGGATACGCGATCCTTCATGCAGAAGTTCAGATCGCCCAAGACGATTCAGTACCAGTACTTCGATTCCGACGATAAACGCGTGAGGGTCCGGCGGAACTATCAAGGAAAGTATGTGCCCGGTGACAATGAGATCATGGAGTTCTACGCAGGGAACTTGTTCGGTTCCATCTATATTGGCCCATGGAATCCGATGCAGGCCAATGGGAAGGATCCGGACTACAGGCGTGAACCACAGGATATGGAAGATGCAGGGGCATTGATCCATGACCTGATGTACGATGACGTAGGTGCCGTAGGTGCCGATGGTGCATTCAATCAGCCTTCGACCATTCCGGCGGACAACAAGCTCATTGAGAACTCGAGATTAACCCAAGTAATGTACATCAAGCGTGAGATGGATCCGTATACTGGCAACGCCGTCAGCCCGGAGACGAATCTTCGTGCTCAACTGGTATCCGACGCCTTCATGCTTTTGGTTGCGCAGAAAAGCACCCGTACAGAAGTTCCCAAGTTTTTTGAGAGAATGTGGGAGAAACTGAAGAACAACGTGTACGAAGGATTGCAGGAAGCAGAAGATAGAATCAAGAGAGGTCCATGATGTCGACAAGATGGTGCTATGGGATCGTTGTACTGATCGGTCTGCTCGTTTCCGCGTGTGGCGGTACGCACGGACATGTCGGTCAGTATTGGGTACCGGGAACGACCGATGAAATATATGACACGCTGCATGATATCGCTGCAGATAGCGCAAGTGGAGTCAGTCTTGTCGACAATGAGGACTACGGTCTCAAACCATATCTGAGGGTCACTATCCTGACTCCTGGTTATTCCATCAAGGGAGTAACGTTGCGTGTCAGCACACCTCTTGAGCGTGACGGTGCACGAGGATGTCTGGTCAGCATCGTCGACGTGCGGCGTAAGGATGGCGTCAATTGCCATTCGGGCGACTGTGCCGCGAAAGAGGTTGAAGAAGGCAAGAAGGCTGCCGAGGCATTCCTGATGGGACCGTTGAGACGATCGTTCAGAGTGGACCTCATTGACTAGGTTCATTCAGATCAATTCGTATCGTGGGTCGGACAATACACAACCATGCTCCACACCACCAACTACACCGATACCTTCATAGAAGTCGCCGAGGATTGTCCTGCCACGTCGGGTGAGGTGCCGCCGCAGAAGGGCGATGCCAGGACGGTGGCTACGATCCATTTCGACATGATCCATAGCCATCCCTACAGATACACGTCCGACGACGTGATCTTCCAGGTCCATGCCCTGAAGAATGACGTCACGGAGAAGGAGATGGCCGCCGAACGGACGAAATTCTTCGCGAAAGGGCAGGCCTGCCTGCGTTGTTCGCCCCTGACGAAGCGCTACGGCTGGGGCGTTCACAGCGATTCCGAAGGAAGGGTGGCCCTCTATGCCGTCGATTCGGCCGAGTACGGGAAGCTGGCCAGGGACAAGGCGTTGGCCCATGTGAAGGGGATGCGGTCGAAACGTGCCTAGGGGCGGGGTAGGGGGCGGATGCGATCCCGGAAAGGCCCAACAATAACCCATCGTCTTTGCCGGTTCGTGCTATCTTTGCCCGATCGTAACGAGGGTTCTAATCATACGGAATAGGCATGGGATTCAACCTTACCTTCAAGAAGGACATCAACGAGCTGCAGAGCGATGCGGCTCACAACCATGACCTGAAAAGGACACTGTCGGCGTGGAATCTCGTCGCCCTTGGCATCGGCGCCATCATCGGTGCGGGGCTCTTTTCGTTGACGGGGATCGCCGCTGCCGATCATGCCGGTCCCGCCGTATCGATTTCCTTCGTCATCGCCGCCGTTGGGTGTGCCTTCGCCGGACTGTGCTACGCCGAATTCGCCTCGATGATTCCCGTCGCGGGCAGTGCCTATACGTATTCCTATGCGACGCTCGGCGAGCTCTTCGCATGGATCATCGGATGGGACCTTGTCCTCGAGTATGCCGTGGGTGCCGCTACCGTGGCCATATCGTGGAGCGCCTATCTGGTGAAGTTCCTCGAATACTTCAAGGTCCACTTGCCGCACTGGATGATGGCTTCGCCATGGCAGGTCGTGAAGATGGCCGACGGAACGGAGGTCAGCGGTATCATCAACATCCCTGCGATGGTGATCGTCTTCGCCGCCTCTTTCCTGCTGATCGTGGGAATCCAGGAGTCGGCGCGGGCCAACGCCATCATCGTCTTCCTCAAGGTCGCCGTCGTCATCGTCTTCATCGGCCTCGGCTTCATGTACATCAACTACGATAATCTCGATCCGTTCATTCCTGCCAATACGGGTACCTTCGGTTCCTTCGGATGGAGCGGCATCTTCCGCGGTGCGGCACTGGTCTTCTTCGCCTTCATCGGCTTCGACGCGGTATCGACTGCGGCGCAGGAAGCGAAGAATCCACAGAAGGACATGCCCATCGGTATTCTCGGTTCGCTGGCCGTCTGTACGGTCCTCTACGTGCTGTTCTCCTTCGTGATGACGGGCGTGGCGAACTATACGGAGTTCAAGGGTGCAGCGGCTCCCGTGGCCGTGGCCATCGATCACATGAACATCGCCTGGCTGAAGCCGGCCATCAATCTGGCCATCATCGCCGGTTATTCGTCGGTGATCCTGGTGATGCTGCTCGGTCAATCTCGTGTCTTCTTCACGATGAGCAAGGATGGCCTGCTGCCCAAGCTCTTCTCCGAAAGCCATCCCAAGTACAAGACGCCGTGGAAGAGCAACCTGCTCTTCGCCGTTCTCGTCGCCGTTTTCGCAGGTCTGGCGCCGATCACGCTTGTGGGCGAGATGACGTCGATCGGTACGCTCTTCGCCTTCGTGATGGTCTGCGCGGGTGTCATCATCCTGCGCAAGTCCGATCCCGATCGCCCGCGTCCGTTCAAGACGCCGCTGGTACCCCTGGTGCCGATTCTCGGTATCGTGGCATGTACGGCGCTTATGCTGTCGCTCGACCTCGAGCACTGGGCCCGTCTGATCATCTGGCTCGCCATCGGTCTCGTCGTCTACTACGGATACAGCGTCAAGAATTCCAAGGTTCGTCAAGCGGCCAGGAAGTCCTGATGTCGTTCCGCCGCTCCCTCGGTCCGCTCGATGCCACGATGCTCGTTGCCGGTTCAATGATCGGTTCGGGCATCTTCATCGTCAGCGCAGGTATCGCCGGTATGGTGCAGACGCCAGGTCTGCTGCTGGGTGTATGGGTGCTCACGGGCTTCCTGACCCTCATCGCCGCGCTCTCCTATGGAGAGCTTGCCGGTATGATGCCCGAGGCCGGTGGACAGTACGTGTACCTGCGAGAGGCCTTCGGGCCTCTCGCAGGTTTCCTCTACGGATGGACGTTGTTCACGGTGATCCAGACCGGTACGATCGCTGCCGTGGCGATGGCCTTCGCCAAGTTCACGGCCGTCCTGATACCGGGCCTGGCCGAGAGCCAAATCCTCTTCCATCTCGGGCCGGTATCCGTGAGTGCGGCACAGATCGTAGCCATTGCATCCATCATCGTGCTCACGGCCCTGAATGCCCGCGGTGTGAAGCTGGGCAAGATCGTGCAGAACATCTTCACCTCGACGAAGCTCGTCGCCGTCATCGGCCTGGCCGTCGTCGGTATCGCCATTGGGGTCGGAAGCGAAGCATGGACGTCCAACATGTCCGCATTCTGGAACGCTCCGGTCCTCGGCGCAGATGGTCCGTCCAGTATCCTGGCCGTGATCGCGGTAGCGATGGTGGGGACGATCTTCTCCAGCGACGCATGGAACAACATCACCTTCGTGGCCTCCGAAGTACAGAACCCTAAGCGCACGATACCGCTGTCGCTGTTCTGGGGCGTGCTGATCGTGACGGGGCTCTATCTGCTCGTGAACGTCGCCTATCTGAGTCTGCTGCCCATTCTCGGCTCGCCCGAGGGCGCTGACGTGATGTCGCGCGGAATCCAGTACGCCGTCAACGACCGCGTGGGAACGGCTGCTGCCGAAGTCATGTTCGGAACGAACGGCGCCTTCATCATGGCCATCCTGATCATGGTGTCGACGTTCGGCTGCAACAACGGTCTGATCCTGTCCGGCGCCCGGGCATACTATGCGATGGCCGTGGATGGCCTGTTCTTCGCGAAGGCCCGTACCCTGAACGGGAACGACGTACCTGCGACAGCTCTGTGGATCCAGTGCCTGTGGGCGGGTGTCCTGTGCCTGAGCGGTCAGTACGGCAATCTGCTCGACTACGTCGTGATGGCCGTCCTCCTGTTCTACATCCTGACCATCGTCAGCATCTTCCGTTTGCGGCGCCTTCGCCCGGATGCCGAACGTCCGTACAAGGCCATCGGCTATCCCGTCCTGCCGGCACTCTACGTCGTCCTGGCGTCGGCCATCTGCGTATGTCTGCTGATCTACAAACCGGGGTATACGTGGCCCGGTGTCGGTCTCGTGGCCCTGGGTCTACCCGTCTACTTCATCTGGACGAAGGGGAAGGGGCGGACGGCGTGACAGGCCAGCGGCCCTGAAGGTTCTTCGTATCTTCGCCGTCTCCCGCTGTAACGTTCCCGTCGAACCAGCGATTCTTGCATCGTCATGACCCAACGGATGCTTATGAACGCTTCCATCCGCGTTCTTCTCGTTCTCGTATGGTCGCTCTTCGCCATACGTGCCGCGGCACAATATCCCGCACAATGCGATACCCGCAAGGAATGCGTCGGTAATGCCGTGTCGTTGACGGTGTCGTCTGGCCGTACAGCGCACTTCATCGAGATATCCGGATATCCTACGCAACCCCGCCAGCAGGCGCTGACGGTGGAAATGTGGATCAACCTCGAGCGTCAGGCAGGTAAACGACAATTCCTGGGTGGATTGTGGGGGCCGAACAAGGATTACAACGATCAGTGGGTCTTCTATATCGACGAGGCCGACAGACTGACCTTCGAAGTCAATGCCGACGCCACGACGCTCGATCAGGCGGATAACACGATCGCCAGAGCGTCGGCCTCGGGACTGTACGGACGTTGGGCCCACGTAGCGGCGGTATTCGATGGCGGTGCAGCCACGGCAACGCTCTACATCGACGGTGCAGTCGCAGCCGGCCCGACCTCGAACCCGCAGTATCCCGCGACGTATCTCAAACCCCTCGAACGTCAGGACCTGACGACGCATATCGGCAGTTGCAACGGTCTGGCCGATAACGAAAACCTGAACAGGACGATGAAGGGGCTGGTGGACGAGATCCGCATCTGGAACCGTGCCCTCGCAGCGAGCGAGGTGCTGTGTCAGAAGGACCGCTCCCTCAACGGCAACGAGGCCGGGCTTCAGGTCTACTACCGCTGCAACGAACCGGTGGATAACATCCTTCAGCTCTGCGATGCCACGGGGAAACAGCACGTCGGACTCCTGCGTTCCGGCGCGAAGAACGAACGGTCGAACCGAACGCCTCCACGTACCGTGACGGTAAGTCCGTCGACCATCACCGAAGATATCAATTGCGATTCCACGCGGACGTGGACCTTCACCGTCACCGATACGTCCATCTGCGGTAGTTCGGCCACGGCCGTCGTGGCAGGGCCCGAATCGGCGCTGTTCACCGTCACGCCACGCAACATCCAGCTACTGCCCGGTCAGCCCGTCGTCGTGACCGTCGTCTATACGGGCACGAACGTCGGATACTTCGAGAACAACTTCGAGATACGTCCCGGAAACCGTTGCGGACAGGTGATGCGCGTAGCGATGAAGCTGACCCGCAACACCGAAATAAGCGTCTCGCGAAGCAGTATCGTGTTCGACACGTTGTTCGTCGGTTGCAAGGAAACGACGTCGATCGACTCCTCGATCACGATCTGCAATACGTCGGACAAGGTCGGTCAGCCCCGTACGATCACTCTCACGAACGTCCTGAACAACGAGCCGCTGGGGTATCGCATCATCAATGCGACGTTCCCGATGCAGCTCGCACCCGGGCAGTGCACGACGCTCGTCGTCCGTTCCTTCGTGCGCGACACGACGAACGACTACCTCGATACCCTGCAGATCTTCTCCGACGACAGATGTCAACGGACACCTGCGCGTATCGCGCTGAGCGGCAGGACGCAGGAGGTGATCTCGATCCGCAGCACCGACGGTTCGAAGCGCATCGATACCATGCGGTTTTCCCCGACGTGTCCGGATCTCGCCAGCAGCCCTCAATACTATACGTGGCAGAACCTGACGCTCGGTACGCTGACGATCGACACGATCATCGTTCCGCAGGACTTCACGCATTACAGGATCAGATTCCCGTTCCCGCTGATGCCGGCTACGGGGTATGACCCGATCGCCATCAGATTCCGTCCGCGCTCGCCCGGTATCAAGTTCGACAGCGTCATCATCCGTACCAGGATACAGGGCTGTACCATCGAGCGGGTCATCTACGTGACGGGCCGCGGGCTCGACAACAAGGTCTCGTGGCAGGTCAACGGCGTCGTCGATGCAGGATCCGTCATCGTCGGACAACAGACGACCGTCAACGTCGTCGCGAAGAATACGAGTCAGTTCGATACGCTGAACGTCTCGCTCTACGTCGAACGGGGCGAAGCCTTCACGCTCCTGGCAGGAACCGGACGCCGTATTCCGCCTGGAGATTCCGTGACCATTCCGGTCACTTTCCGACCGACCGACTCGCTCGAGTATCTCGATCGCCTGTGCCTGTTCGAAACGCGATGCTATACCGTCGACTGCATCGACCTCAGGGGCAAGGGCATTCTCCGTACCTACCGGTTCTCTCCCATCGTCATGGAAACGGAGAACGTGGTGGCCTGCGATTCGCGCGACGATACCGTCCATGTCGTCAACATCACGAATCAGGCACAGACGATGACCGACGTGGTCTTCGCCGATCAGAGCGGGGGGCGAATCACGGTGATCAGCCCACCATTGCCATGGACGACGTACACGATCGCCGCTGGAGATTCATTGCCGTTCATCTTCCGGTATACGCCGAACGACGTTACGCAGGATCGGGCGGACCGTGCCTACATCCGGTACAAGAGCGTCGGCGCAGACTGGCAGGTACAGTTGATCGCTACGTCGGCGACACCGAAGCTGTTCGTGACCCAGTTCACGGCATTCGGTACGGTAGAGGTAGGGGATCGCCGGCAACTCACGCTGATCGTGGAGAACACATCCGCACTCAAGGTGAAGGTCGACAGCCTGACCCTCGGTCCCGGCTTCACGATCGTCAGTACGAGCAGGCCCGTTCCAGTCGAGCTCGATCCGCGCGATTCCATCGCCGTCGTGGTCGAATTCGCACCGACGGCAGCACAGAACTACAACACCGATCTCACGGCGCATTCGACTACGCCATGTACGATCGAGGGTGCGGGCAACCTGCAGGGGCGAGGCGTCATCCTCGAACTCGAGAACGCCATCAGTCTCATCAACTTCGGATACGTACGGCCATGCGAGTGTTCGGAGCGCATCATGCCGCTACTGAACGCATCGCTCGTCCATCCGATGATCGTCGACTCGCTATGGATCGACAACGGAGGGACGGCGTCCTTTACACCTCAGTTCTATGCATGGCGCTCGAAGTTCTCGCCGAACGGAACCTTCCCGTACGAGATTCCGCCCAATACGAGGGACACGGTCTATCTTACGTTCTGTCCACGGTCACCGGCCGTCGATACGGCCACGACATGCCAGGCCATCGCTCATGTCGCCGCACATGGTCCGGGCTGGTCCAGGACGACGGAGACCTTCCTCGCAGGGAAACGCTCACTGACCTTCGCACCCGTGCCGACGCTCGTCCAGTTCGCACCTGGTCCTGTCGACGTCCTGAGCACGACGCCGTTGACGGTTACGGTAGGCATTCCGGACTTCACCGTCAACCCGACACAGGATACGGTGGTGATCGATTCGATAACGTTCGTTCCCGATGACCGCGTCTTCTTCATCACGAGTCCCGCCGCAGGGGCGATGCCGGTGACAATACGACCCGGGGAGAACCTCCAGATCGACGTCCGTCAACGTCCTCGTGCGCCGCGACTGTACGAAGCCCGCATGGTGTTGCACTACAGCAAGCCATGCAAGGGAACTGATACGACGGTCCTGGTGCGCGGCAGCGGCTATGCACAGACGAAGGGCCTTGCCTTCACGTTCGATCCACGACGTGTCGAGCCCGATACTTTCAATATGTATTCCTGCGATACGCTCGTCGTACCGGTCTATTCGTCGATCGTCATCGATGCCAGTGTGGTCGACATTTCGTTGCGCGTCGACTTCGATACGACGCAACTACGACTCGTCGACTTCCAGTCGCCGGTACTCGCACGGTCGTGTACGTCGATTTCCGGCGGGATCGCCTATACGCCGACCCTCACGCATGTACCATCACCCTTCGGCGGAAGAGCGGTGACGTGCAAGAACTTCTGTGGCGTCGACTCTCTCACGCCGTTCCTCTATGCGCGATTCGTGACGCTGAACAACAATGCTGCGAACAGTCCTATCACGGTGGACAGCGTCAATTTCGATACCGAGGACGTGATCCTGTATCGCCTCATCGCGACGGGCGACAGGGGGACGATCATCGCACGGCGCTCGGAGATCGAAACGCGGCTTGCCGTTGCATTCGACAGCGTGCGTATTCTCGACTGCGTGGATCGCCAACTGATCGTCCATAACGTCGGCGACGTCACGAATACGGTCGACGCACTGCTCGACCTTCCTGCCGGTGTCACCGTCGTGGGCAGCGTGCCCGCACTCGGCGACAGCGTCCTGCCGGGCGACAGTGCGGTTCTTACGCTGAGGTTCTGTCCGCGTGAGGAGCGCCCGATCGATACGAACGTCATCGCCGTCAGCGCCTATCCGTGCGAGACACGCGATACGACGATGGTCGGTGGGTATGGCTATGCCCCCGAGTTCGACCTGTCGTTCGCAGCGATGACAACGTTCTGGATACCGGACAGCCTTGGAGGTGCGATCGGCGATACGATCCATATCCCGGTCATGGTCGAGAAGGACATCAGCGCCACCTATCAGGGAACGACGTACTGGCTCAATGGCCTGAACTTCGGCATCGACCTGAGCTATAATGGACGAGCGCTGAAGTATCTCGATGCGGACTCGTTCGCGGAGCCGAATACGACCGTTACGTCGCCGATGCCCGGAGCTATCCTCATCGATGTCCGTTCCGCCGATACGGTGCGTGCAGGCCAACTGCTGCGATTGCGCTTCCTCGTCACCGTTCCCGATTCGATACGGTCGACGATGGCTGCGGTCGGTACGGGCTTCGTCTCGGATTCTCTGCAATTCCTCGACGTGGTACCGAAGACGATGATCACGCCGTTCGTGACGACCGGTTCGTGCAACATCACGGTACTGGAGTACACGACGGTCGGTGCCCCGGCCATGCGTATCGTGCCCAATCCTGCCGTATCGGAGGCGACGCTTCAGTTCCGCATGCAGGAAACGGTTCCTGTCACGGCCGTGATCTACAATGCGAGCGGACAACCCGTACGAGAACTGATGGATGGGTCGATGACGTTGCGTGGCGGAGAATATGCCGTGGCATTCACGACATCCGATCTCCCGTCTGGCGTCTATCAGATACGTCTGAGCGCAGGCATCTTCACGAAGACCGTTCCACTCGTCGTCGTCAAATGATGGATGTCGTCGTGCTCGGCGCTGGCGCCGCCGGATTGTTCTGCGCCGCAGTGGCCGCTTCCAGGGGCAAGCGCGTTCTGGTTCTGGAACACAACGATCGTCCAGGAAAGAAGATCCGCATCAGTGGTGGTGGTCGTTGCAATTTCACGAACGTCGGCACGACCCATCGGAACTTCATCTCCGACAATCCCGATTTCGCACGCTCGGCACTCACGCGATATACGCCACAGGACTTTCTCGATCTCGTCGAGCGTCATGGCATCGCATGGCATGAGAAGAAACTCGGGCAACTGTTCTGCGACGAGTCGTCGCAACGGATTATCGACATGCTCGTGGATGAATGCCGACGCAGCGACGTCGAGCTCCGTATGCGTGTCCGGGTCAAGGGTGTGAGGCGCGCCGACGACTTCATCATCGAAACGGACGGTGGTGATATCCACGCTTCGCACGTCGTCGTCGCGACCGGAGGACTGTCCATTCCCTCGCTTGGCGCGTCCGATCTAGGCTATCGCATCGCGCGGCATTTCGGTATCGCCCTGGTGACTCCGGGTCCGGCCCTCGTTCCGCTGACGTTCGACGATGCCTATGCCGCACGATTCGGATCGTTGAGCGGCATCAGCATCGATGCCGTGGCCAATGCCGGGAACGTGCCATTCAGGGAGAACATTCTCTTCACGCACCGTGGACTCAGCGGGCCTGCCATCCTGCAGGCATCGTCATACTGGAAGCCCGGTGAGGGATTGTCCATCGATCTTCTTCCGGATCATGGATGGAACGATCTCATACCCGATCAACTGCGTGAGCTCCGGACACTCGGTACCGTACTCTCGACCGTCCTGCCCAGGCGATTCGTCCAGCAGTGGAACGACGAGCGATATGGGATGCATGTGAATCGGACGCAACGTCGCGTTCTCGAAGCTGCCGTCCAGGACCTGAAGACATGGTCGGTGATTCCGAATGGTACGGAGGGATATGCGAAGGCCGAAGTCACGCGTGGTGGTATCGATACGCGTGCGCTGTCGTCGAAGACGATGGAGGTACGGTCCGTGCAGGGGCTCTACATGATCGGTGAAGTCGTCGACGTCACCGGGTGGCTTGGGGGATACAACTTCCAGTGGGCCTGGGCATCGGCATCGGCCGCGGGATCAGCGATCGCGGAGGCCTGACCTGCGCAACCGTCGTTCGACGGTACGGCCGATCGCTTCGTCGAGCGAGCGTTCGAGCACGACGATGTTCGCGCGATGCCATTCATCGGTATGCGTCCACCAGTCGCCCAGTCCAGCCGCCTTGGTGAACAGCAGGCGCGTCCGTACACGTCGTATCGCAGGCATCGTGCGCAGGCACATCCATGCATAGGCCATCATCTGCGGCAGGTACGGTGCGGCCCGTTGGCCGACGTCGGCCGCAGACGCTACATGGGAGGTCTTCCAGTCCCACACTTCCACGATATCGTCGTCGACCGTCATACGAACGTCGATGACGCCTTGCAGGATCGTATCACCGAAGGCCGCGATGAGAGGCTCTTCCACGATTGCGTGGTCGAAGACCATGCCCGCGACAGGTGTGGCATGCAACACGGCCAGCACTTCGCCGATGGCGAATGTCCGTACGTCGGGTGTGATGATCCGCGTGTCGAGCAGCGTTTCCAGTCGTGCACGTTGTTCCGCCTCGTTCATGGTCACTGCCGGTAGCATGTGTTGCAACAGGAAGTGCATGAGCGTTCCATAGGCCGGTCCGGTGCTCGAATCGATACCGGTCTCGATCGTCGATGCACTCGGTTCATCGAGCATGGCCAGTGGATCGAGGAGATCCGTCGCCGTGAGGATGTCGGGGCGATAGTCGATCGCGAGCGGTGCGGAGAGGTCGAGGACGTCGCGTTTTGTGGTGTCCGGAGGCACATAGCCGGCGGCGTCGTATCTCCCGTATCGTCCATGAATGATGAGGCCATTGGAAAAGGCCCATGCGTCCGGGCGATCCGCGATGGGAGAACGCGCATCGAGTACGGGCTGCAGGAGGGCGTTCAGTCCCTTCGGTGCCGAGAGGAATCCCCTGGAGGTGATCCCGAACGGCATACTGACGAGCAGATGATCCCTGGCACGGGTCATTGCGACATAGAGAAGTCTCCGTTCTTCCGCACCATCACGCAGGATCGTCGCCTGACGATTGATGTCGTGCATGAAGGATGTCGGGCGCTCGACGGCGCGACCATCGCTCCGGTAGATCCTGTCGGTCAACGACAGGGTGAGTCCCATCTCGTCCGACCATATCCAGCCCGGCGGTGGTACGCCTGCATTGGTATCGGCGACGATGACGACGGGGAATTCCAGACCCTTCGATGCATGGATGGTCATGACCTGCACGGCGTCGGGATCCGCCATGAAGGTACGTTCCGCCTCCGTATCCCGTTCGGACGGAGGTGTCAACGCATCCACGAGATCGCGTAGCGTCGCACCGGCAGATGTACTCGTATCGTCGAGAATGTCGAGAGCCTTGTCGACGTTCGCGACGATCTGATCCCTGCGTCGATCACCCGCTATGGAAGGATACCATCGTGACGACGACAGCGCACGGCGGAGCACTTGCGTCGGCGGAATGAGGCCGATCGTCGTCCGCGCTTCATCCAGTACCTTCCATGCCGCCTGAAGGGATTCGCCTGCACTACCGTTCCTGACCATGCCGGAGAGGGCATCCCATGCCGAGACCGGGGAGCCGGCGATACGGACCAGGTCGATGTCGTCGACCATCATCATCGGAGAGCGCAGGACGCAGAACAGTGCCAGATCGTCGGCCGTATCGCTGCACCAGAGCAGCAGGTTGCGGAGGTCCGCGATTTCGGGCCGCGAGAAGAATGCCCGCCCACCGTGTGCCTGGTATGGAATGCCCAGCGTACGCAAGGCGTCGATCATGACCGGAATGGCCGTCGTACGGCGTACGAGGATGGCGATGTCACCGGGGCCGACTCGCCGCAGGCCCGACGCATCTTCCACATGGAGCGGTATCGTGCCGTTCAGGATGTCTGCGACGCCACGGGCGCAGTTGCGCAGTTCGGCCGACAGCGCGGAGTCGTCCACGTCCCGCTCGTCGGCTTCACCGGAAAGCTGTGTGGCGATGATCGTCATGGAGCCGAGACCGTCGGGCGCGATACGGCCGCAGGCGAGGTCGGTGTAGGCTACGTCGTAGTCGCTGGCCTGACGGAAGATGTCCGCGCAGAGCGTATTCACCGCCGTCGCCAGTCCGGGAGCCATCCGGAACGACGACGTCATCTTCACCGTATGCCCGATATCGTCAGCCGCCTTGCGGAACAGGCGCACATCGGCTTCGCGGAACCCATATATACTTTGTTTATCATCACCGACGATATAAAGATTCGGAGCGCGGAGCAGGTCGACGATCTCGTACTGTAGGGGATTCGTGTCCTGGAATTCATCGACCATCAGGAAGCGGATACCTCTGCGGACATCCGCGGCGATGCGTTCGTTGCGCAGGAGGTCCCGTGCCATGAGCATCATGTCGTCGAAATCCATACCGTTCCGTTCGATCTTGGCGGCTCTGTAGTGCCTGGCCGCATCGGCGGCGAGATCGAGGACGGTATTCATGCAGTCGATCTGCAACAGTTCCGCATCAGTATCGATATCGGCCGTGGCGAACGATGCGATACGTTCCCACGTCGACTTCGAGATCGGTGTGATATCCCGTACTTCCGGAAAGGCTGCCTGCGCGGACTTCTTGTGTCCGGTGCCACCCTTTGTATAGATGGTGCCGATGAGATGGATGGCTTCTCCGATGATGAGAAGCGAGTCGTCGTGCGCACCGTATCTGAGTCTGTCGACGATGCCGTCGATGGTTCCGATCGTCGTTGCGGCTTCCACGATACCGTTGCCGAGCAATGCGACGAGATTCGTACGAACGGTCAGGAGCAGCGATATCACCGATGAGCGGGCTACGTAGGGCCACGTCTGCAGCCGATGTTGCAGCAGATCCGCCTCGTCGGAAAACCGGCGCCGCCATTCGTCAATGCGGCTGGCCCGTTCGGACGATGTTCCGAAGGTCATGACGAGCTGCTCGACGTTCGGAGGATCGATTTCATCGAAGAGACGCAGCAGGCGCTCGCGTCGATCGTCACCGGACTGCAGCCACATCCGGACGGTCTGCATTACGGCATCCCGTTGCAGGGAGTACGTTTCACGCGGTCCGAGTTCGCGCATGTCGGATTCGAGTCCGAGCTCGTCGGCATACTGCGTGATCAGGCCGCCACAGAAACTGTGGAAGGTACTGATACGAGCCGTGCCCATATGCTGTGCCCATTCGCGGGCCTGGATACCGATCGTCGGATCGTCCTGCAGATCGTCGAGCCGTTCGCGGATGCGACTGCGCATTTCCGCGGCGGCCTTGATCGTGAAGGTGATAGCCACGATCTCGTCGAGTTGCGCTTCGCCGGCCAGGAGAATATTGACGAAACGTTCCGTCAGCACTCTGGTCTTGCCCGAACCGGCATTGGCGAGGACCGCCAGATGGCGGTTCGTCGACAACGCTTCCTGCTGTTCGGGAGTGAACATCATGATCGGTCAGTCATCGGATGGTGAGGGCAGTATCAGGCAGCGACTCCATCGATCCGGACGGCACCAGCGCCGGGCTGCCGCATTGACGTCGTCGATGGTCACGGCGTTGATCCTGTCGATCGTCACATAGGGATCTTCGGGAACGCCGTCTTCGAACATTCCCTTGCCGAGCATCGTCATCCGTGCCGTCAGTGATTCGAGCGACATGATCTTGCCTGCACGCATCTGTTCCTTTGCCCTGCGCAGTTCGGCGGGACGCAGACCCTCGCGTGCGACCAGCGCCAGTTCTTCGTCGATGACGGCCAGTGCGCGATCACGGCGCTGCTCTTCCACACCGGCGTAGATGGCGAAGATTCCGCAGTCGACGAACAGTTGCAACTGCGAATAGACGTTGTAGGCCAGTCCCTTCCGCTCGCGCAGACGTACGTTCAGTCGCGAGGACATTCCGTCTCCCAGTGCCGTGTTCAGCAGCATCAGGGCGAACCGTTCGGAATCGCGGTGACCGGGTACGCGCACCTGCCAGAGGATGTGGGCCTGCTGGACCGGACGCTCCATGGTCAACGACGAGGTGGAGAGAGAAGGAGGGGCCTTACGCGACAAGGCACGGCCTCGCGGGCGCACATTCGTCAACGTGCGTTCGGCCAGTGCGATGAAGTCTTCGGGGTCGACGTTGCCCGATACCGTGACGATCAGCGACCCCGCATGATAGTGGCGGGCATGGAAGTTCCGGACATCGTCGGCCGTGATATTCGCCACGCTGTCCACCGTGCCCACGATGGGAACTCCCAGCGGGTGCCTGCCGAACATCTGTCCTTCACCGGTATCGAAGATGAATTCTTCGGCTTCGTCCTCGTATGAACGGATCTCTTCGGTGATGATCGTACGTTCCTTCTCCACATCCTTCGGATCGAAGACCGGATTCAGGACGACGTCGGCCAACGTACGGAATACGGCGGGGAGGTGTTCGCGCAGGGTTCTGACGTAGTAGCAGGTCTCTTCCTTCGTCGTATATGCGTTGGCATAGGCTCCGACGTTCTCGAAGTCCCTGGCGATGCGCTGCGTCGTACGTCCGGGTGTGCGTCGGAACGAGGTATGTTCGACGAAATGGGCCACGCCTGCCTGGGAGCGGGGTTCGTCCCGTGTACCGGCCCGTACCCAGATGCCGACGGCACACGAATCCACGGACGGTACGCGATCGACGATGACCGGAATTCCGTTGGACAGGCGGGTCGTGAGGGGAGAATATACCGAGCGTGAGGTCGTATCCATACCGTCATCATTGGAAGGAGAGCCCAAATATAGCACCGGGTAGGCAGTGACCGTTGGCCGTGATCCGGGATATGGCCATTTTCGTATCCGAGTATCACAAGGGGAACATGCGAGCTCTCATCCGCCTGTTGCTGTCGTTCGACAATCTGATGATCACCATCGCCACGTGTATCGCGGCGCTGCTGCTCTATGTCGTGCCGCAGAACTTCGACTTTCTCAGCCCGCTTTCCCAGGCCCTCGGAGACGTTGATCTCACGGACATCGTGCTGTCCCAGCTCCGTGGCGACGATCATGTCGACGTCGACACGTCGATCGTTCTGGTCAACATCGGTAACGGAGACAGGGCACAGATCGCCGAACAGCTCCGGAACATCAGCCGTTTCGAGCCGGCAGCCGTAGGTCTCGATGCCTTCTTTCTCGCACAGAAGGACGTCGAGCTGGATTCTGCTCTCGCACGGGCGCTGGCCGCGACACCGAATCTCGTGATGGTGTCCAGGCTCGAAGCCGACGACGACGGAACCTCGTTCCACGACCTCGTGCGCAGCCGCCCGGAGTTCGGTCATAGTGCCTATACCGGATTTGCCAACCTCGTCACCGAAGAGGAGAAGGACGTGAAGACGTGCCGCGAGGTATCGTTCGAGGAGAAGGTCGATGGCCGGACGGAACCGTCATTCCCCATCGCCCTGGCCACGATCGTCGCCCCGGACAAGGCGCGTACCGCTCTGGCACGCGAGCAGACGACGGAGACCATCAACTTCCGTGGCAACCTCGGGAGCTTCTACCACATCGACGTCGAGCAATCGCTCGATCCGGGGGCCGACCTCTCCGTGGTCAAGGGCAAGGTCGTCCTGATGGGCTTCCTCGGAGACTACATCGGCGAGAAGAGCGTGGAGGACAAGTTCTTCACGCCCATGAACGAACAATACGTGGGACGCAGTCTGCCGGACATGTACGGTGTCGTGATCCATGCCAATGTCCTGTCCATGATCCTGTCGGGTGAATACATCGCGACGGCGACATTCGCCCAGAATCTTTTACTCGGTATGTGCGTACTCGTCCTGAACGTTTTGACGTTTACGTACATTTACACCCGGTACGAAGCCTGGTACGATACACTTGCCCTGGCCATCCAGCTCGTGGAGTCCCTCGCGATCTTCTATGGAACCATCGTTCTGTTCGATGATTACCACGTCAAGATCAATCCGACACCGGCGCTCCTGGGCGTCTTCCTCGTCGGGACGGTCCATGATCTCTATCAGGACTCGTTGAAGAAAATCATCCTTCGTACCTTCCGAAAGAAAAGGGCAGAACAATGAGAGCGATACTCCTGACGATGTTCCTGTGTGCAGCCGTGACGGTGACGTCCGCGCAGGACAGATTCAAGGTTCTTGCGGTGCGGGGCAAGGTGACCTGCAATGCGGGATCGGTCCGTCTAGGTATGAAGCTTGGTCTCAAGGAACGCGTCACGGTAACGAAGGGCGGCTACGTCAGTCTCGCCCACAACAACGGCCGCACACTCGAGCTGAGCAAGGAAGGCGCATACAAGATCGCCGATCTCGACAAGGCGGCCACCAGGAAGAGCTCCAGCGTCAGCGGCAAGTTCGCCGCCTATGTCTACAACGAACTGACCGAGGTCGACGAGCCCATCGCATTCAAGGACGATCACAAGGGGCGCATGAAGACGGTCGGTGCCGTCGAGCGTGCGGATGGCGATGACGTGAGCGTCGTCGATACCATCGATGCCGCAGTAGGTGGTATGGGCGAGGCACGACAACTGGCGGTGGTCGCATACAACGGTATGGCCAGGGGGAAGGAACTCGTCGCCATCATGCCCCGGCATACACGACTGATCGGCGATAGCGTGACGTTCGTATGGCACAGGCTGCCGAACACGTCGAGATACAAGGTCGTCGTTCTGGACCGTGAGAACAGGGAGATATTCGGCCGTGACGTATCGGATACGTCGATGATGGTCACGACGGCGCAACTGCCGCTGACGCCTGGCCAGGTCTACTTCTGGCACGTCGAAGGTGGGGGCGGCGTCCGCTCGGACGAGTACGCTCTCTATCGTCTGACGCCGGCGGAGCGTGCGGAGGCCGAAGCCGTGGTCCATGGGGCGAAGGACGACATGGACGACGATCAGTCGGCTATCGCACGGCTGATTCTCGCCGCTGCCTATGAAGATCAGGGATTGATGTACGACGCACATCGTGCGTATATCGACGCGGTGAATATCGCACCGGGCGTACAGAACTACAAGCGCCTGCATGCCGAGTTCCTGCGCCGTCAGGGATTGAATTACGACGCCTATCAGGCGTATCGATAGGAGAACTACATGACGCCGGTACAACTCTGGCTCGTCGCTGCCATCGTTCTGTTCATTCTCGAAGTTATCACACCAGGCTTCGTTCTGGCAAATTTCGGCGTAGCCGCTCTCGCCGCAGGTGTTGTGGCATGGGCCGGCGGGGGAGAGATCGCCCAGGTCATGACTTTCTGTATCGTCTGCCTGCTGTCCTTCGTGACCATCCGGCCCTTCCTGCAGAAGACCATCTTCCGTGAAGGAAGGCGTGCGCGTACGGGAACGGATGCGTTGATCGGTCGCATGGCGAAAGTATCGGAAGACATTCCATCGGCACCCGATACCGGGCGCGTGCTCATCGACGGCGACGACTGGCGTGCCATGTCGCTGAACGGTGGCGCTATCCATGCCGGGGCCGTGGTGCGTATCGTGCGGGTAGACAGTACGACCGTCATCGTCAGCGAACAATAGTCATTCATTCAGCAAGGTCTCGTCATGGAATATGTACTCGGTGCATTGGTCCTGTTCGTCCTCGTCCTTCTCATGAAGGGTATCCGTGTCGTTCAGCAGGCGGAGACGATCATCATCGAACGTCTCGGCCGCTATCACAGGACGCTGGAAAGCGGCATCAATATCATCATCCCGTTGATCGACAAGCCGCGTCCGATCGACTGGCGCTTCGTACGCACCGATCCGTCCGGCAAGAGCCTGTACATCGCCATGCGTACGCCGAAGATCGATCTGCGCGAAACCGTCTACGACTTTCCGCGCCAGGGTGTGATCACGCGCGACAACGTGACGATCGAGATCAATGCCTTGCTCTACTTCCAGGTCGTGGAACCGATGAAGGCCGTTTACGAAATCTCCAATCTTCCCGATGCGATCCAGAAGCTGACGCAGACGACGCTGCGTAACGTGATCGGGGATCTCGAGCTCGACGAGACGCTGACGTCACGCGATACCATCAACAGCAAGCTGCGGGCCATCCTCGACGAGGCATCGCACAAGTGGGGCGTGAAGGTCAATCGCGTCGAGTTGCAGGACATCATCCCTCCGCGGGACATCCAGGAAGCGATGGAGAAGCAGATGCGTGCGGAACGCGATCGTCGTGCCACCATCCTCACGGCCGAAGCCAGCAAGAAGAGCGCCGTCCTCGAGTCGGAAGGTATGCGCGAGTCGGAGATCAATCGTGCAGAAGGCGAGAAACGTTCGCAGATCCTCATTGCCGAGGGCGAAGCCGAGGCGCGGATGCGTGTTGCCAACGGAGAGGCCGAAGCCATCAAGAGCGTCGCTTCGGCCGTCGCACAGAGCAAGGGCGATCCCACGCAATACCTGATCGCGATCCGTTACATCGAGGCCATGAAGGAAATGGCGATGAACGGTAACAAGACGGTCTTCATGCCCTATGAAGCCAGCGGTGTTATGTCGTCGCTCGCCGCCATGAAGGAGATCTGGAAACAACCATGATGACGTACCTGGTTGTCCTTTCACTGGTCGGTGCCAGTCTTCATGGAATGACGGTATCCGACCCCGATGATGTCTGGAAGGCCCTCCATCAGCGGATGAGGGCCTTCGACACGACGCTGGACTATACACAGGTACGGATGGCCTACGTCCGGTCCTCGGCATACGATCCGTACGGTGAGTTGTCGATGAGCGATATGATCATGGATGGGGTTCGTGCTCTGGCAGCCGGTAACACCCGACGCGCACGAACCCTCCTGGATTCTGCCGTAGCTGGACAACCACTGAACGTGCAGGCAAATATTGCCATGGCTACGTTTTTGGAACGTATCGGACGGAATGATACGGCTAAGGCATACAGGAGAATTGCGAATGGAGTATTGAGTGCCCTGATGTCGTCCGGGAATGGGCGCTCTGCTTCTACGGCGATGGTGGCTATCAGTACCGGCGAAGAATATGCCTATATGACCATGTTCAACCTGACGCCGCTATTCGAGATAACACGGTACGTCGATGGCAAGCGGTATAATCTGCGTCAATGCCAAACCGCAGATGGTGACACAGTGCGAATTTGGTTCAATATCGATCTGTCGATCGAACGTCTGTCCCGAACGACACGGGAAAGATAGTACGGATCACTCCGGTATCACCGACCACGGAATCGTCCTGCCGGCCCACATCGGTACCACGGAGCCGTAACGTTCGGGAATGGTCATGGCCTCGTTCGTCAATCGTATGGTGCGTTCGGGAGGCTGGATACGATAGATGCGCTTCGCATTGTCGCTCACGAAGGCCTGCAGACGATCCAGCGCGTGATGACGTTCGAACAGCTCACCGAGCAAGGGCAGGATGATTGGGGCGGTGAAGACGCCGGCCGCGCATCCGGGACATTCCTTCTTGTCGATAGGATGCGGCGCACTGTCGCTGCCGAACATCAGTTTCGGGTGGGCCTCCAGCGCCGCTTTCAGCAAGGCGTCGCGGTCCTCGGGGCGCTTCGCGATAGGCTTGCAGAACAGATGGGGATTCATGAGGCCACCGACGACGTCATCGAGCGTGATGATGAGGTGATGCAGCGTTACCGTCGCATGAAGATTCTCGTACCGGTCGAGCAACGTGACGGCATCGGCGGTGGTGATGTGTTCCATCGTGATCCGCAGGCGCGGGAACCGTTCCGCGAGATGACGATAGACGTCGCAGAATTCACGTTCCCGATCCATCACGAAGCCGTGCGTTTCGCCGTGGACGAGCAGGGGAATGTCCTGTTCCTGCATCATGGCGAAGACGTGATCCATCTTCCCGATCTCCTGGACACCCGCTTCGCTGTTCGTCGTGGCACCGGCGGGATAGAGCTTGATGCCGATGATATGCGGCTTCGCGGCAGCGAGTTCGGCTTCCGTATAGTCGCGGAAGAACAGCGTCATGTAGGGCTCGAACGCATGCGGGGCGACGGCTGCACGGACTTCCTCCGTATACCACAGAAGGCGCTCGACGGAGTTCACCGGCGGGAGCAGGTTGGGCATGATGACGCCACCGGCGAAATGGCCGGCGGTGAGTGGAGCCACGAGACGGAGCATGTCGTCCTGCCTGAAGTGCAGGTGCATGTCGAGCGGAGAGCGGAGGGTGATGGTCATGATCGTTCCGGATATGCGGGAATGTCGGGGCACATGTCGACGACGCCATCGGCATCCACATGTGCGCAGTAGGCCGTGAAGCCGTTCGTCAGAAGGACGTACGGCGCCTTCAGCGTGATGTTGTACCAGGCGGACTGGCGTAGCGTATCGGCGGTGACGGGGACGCTCGGTGCCTTGCATTCGACGAGGAGGAAGGGCTTGATGTCGGAATCCACCCACAGGATGTCGTAGCGCATACCCTGCTTGTCGATCGTCCGTTCGATGGAACCGTGCCCGATGGGATAGCATTTGTCGTTGATGAGCCAGTTGATGACGTGCTGTCTGACCCACTCTTCGGGTGTCAGCACGACGTACTGTTTACGGATGACGTCGAAGATGCGCACCGTACCGTCCTCGGTCCGCACGCGAGGTGCGATCGGAGGGAAGATGAGGGACGGTAGTGCGATCAACTCAGACATGAAGAGGATCCGGCGTCAGCATGGCGAAGAGGGCTCCGATGGCTTGCTGGACGTTGTCGTGGACGTCGACGATGGACGCTTCCATCATGTAGCACGGTGCCGTGATGATGTTGTTGCCGGCATCGATCGTGACTTCATGGACGGAATTCATATGCGTTCGTGCATCAAGTTTCTCCATGCCTGCGTTGACCTCGGCGATATCGTAGGGCGAAGCCTCTTCCGTCGTTCCGACGGTCAGATGCGGCTTGACGCCGGATCCTTCGAGAGCTTTCGCGATGACGGTAGGTCCCATGCAGAGACCGACGACCGGTTTTCCTGCGTGGACCATGGAGACGATGAGGTTCTTCACGGCAGGCAGGATCGTCCCATCGGGACCATCGAAGGCCCATGAGGTGAGATTCTTCGCATCGCCGAATCCACCGGGAATGACGAGCGCATCGATCTCGTCGATCGTGATATCGGCAACGTTCCGGATGTCGCCGCGGGCGATGCGCGCCGCCTCCGTGAGGACATTACGCTGCTCCGGCATTTCGTTGCCGGTACGATGGTCGATGACGTGATGCTGTCGTACGTCCGGAGCCAAGCACAACGATGTCCCTCCACGTTGACCGATGGCCAGCATGGTGAAGACCGATTCCTGGATTTCCGCGCCGTCGTAGACGCCGCAGCCTGAGAGAAGTATGCCGATGGTCATGGTATTCTGTCGATGGTGATGATGTCGTCTGTTGGAGCTGGCGGCGGGCAGGACTCATCGTCGTCCGGTCCGCATCATATCCTTCGTCTTCTTCGTGAACATGTAGACGATGAAGAGAAAGGCCACGCCGTTGGCCCAGATGATACTGACGTCGGAACGGATGATGCCGTAGAGCAGCCAGAGAAGGCTGCCACAGAGCATCAGGCCGAGCATGCCGATGCTGAGCTGATCGACGGCCTGCGTACGCCATACCTTGAAGGCCTGTGGCGCCAGTGCGAAGGTGGAGCAACTGCCGGCCATCAGACCGAGAATCGTAACGTCATCCATGGAACGTCAATCGATGGTAGGCAGCCGTGATACGTTCGGGATGATTGCTCACCACGGCCTGGATGCCGTACGACAGTGCCTTGCGGAGATCGTCTTCCGTGTTGACGGTATAGACGCCGACAGGAAGTCCGTGAGCACGGGCATCGTTGGCGCGCGCGTGGGTGAGCTCCTGAAGCGAGCAGCCGTAGGCATCGGCTCCGCAAGCGCGTACCACTTCGCTGGGCATGCGCTTGTCGCCGGGAACGTTGATGGCGACGGTATGGAGCGTATTGTCGATCGACTTCACGAGAGCCAACGTGCGATGATCGAACGAGGCGAAGGCCATGAACGGTCCGATGCCGACCCGATGGACGAGTGCGACGAGGTCGTGGATATCCTGAACGGTCGATGGGTCGTCGTCCTGCATCGGCTTCAATTCGATGTTGAGATAGGCGCGCCCCTCGAGTGCGGACAACGCTTCGCTCAGCAGGGGCACACGTTCACCCGTGAACAGCGGCGAGAACCAGGAACCTGCGTCGAGCTTGCGGAGGTCGGCGAGCGGTGTACGGCGTACGTAGCCATGACCGTTCGTGGTGCGGCCGAGTATGGCGTCGTGGAATACGACGAGTTCGTGATCGGCCGTCGTCTGCACATCGAGTTCTACCATACGTGCGCCACCTTCCACGGCCATACGTAGTGCGGCGAGGGTATTCTCCGGTGCCATGCCGGAAGCGCCGCGGTGGGCGACGACGAAGAATGGTGTGGACCGGACGAATCGTGCGAGTGGAATCACGCAAATGTTCCTTCGACGGGGCCGCGATAGCCACGAAGCATGTCGGTCGTCTGCATGCGCTTCTTGCCGGGAGTCTGGATCTCGCTCAACAGCAATGCACCATCGGCACATCCTGCGAGCAGGCCATACGGCGTCATGCGAAACGTTCCCATCGGACATGTTTCGTCTGCGGGTGCGGCGTGATAGATCTTGAGTACTTCGCCGTTCCAGTGCGTCCATGCGCATGGTACGGGCGAAAGGCCATGGATGAAGTTACGCACATCGTGCCGTTGTTTCGTCCAGTCGATCCGGCTCGTCTCGCGGAATACCTTCGGCGCTGGCGAGGCCAGCGATTCCAGTTGCAGGATGGGAGCCGTCGTGCCGTCCAGGAGCATCCGCACGGTCTGTACGGCACAGTCCGCGGCCAGCGGCATCAGACGGGCATAGAGCTCGCCTGCCGTCATGCCGTCGGGAACGTCGCAGCGTTCCTGCAGGAGGATGTTGCCGGTATCCACGACGTCGTTGAGTAAAAAGCTGGTAACACCCGATTCCCGGTCGCCGTTGATGATGGCATGATTGATCGGTGCCGCACCACGGTAACGGGGCAGAAGGGAGGCATGGACGTTGAAGGCGCCGAGGCGGGCCATCGTATAGATGGTGCGGGGAAGGATACGGAATGCGATCACGCACAGGATATCGGGTTCGAGGGCGGCCAGTGTCTCGGCGAAGGCGGGGTCCTTCAGCGACGCGGGCTGAAGAATCGTGTCGATGCCGAGATCCAGGGCTGCCCGCTTGACCTCGGACGGCTGTACGTTGAGTCCGCGTCCTCGTGCCTTGTCGGGAATGGTGACGACTGCGCGGACACCGAATCCGGTATGCAGGGCCTGCAGTGCGGGTACGGCGAATTCAGGCGTTCCCATGAAGATGATCGAGGACATGGTCAGCCGTGCATCGTTGGTTGATTCGTGAGGTTGCCGACGATGGACGCCTCGATGGCGCCGAACTCCGTCAGGCGCTGCTTGACGACGTCATGCGGGAAGTACTCGCGGGCGATGTCGGTATAGGCTCTGTAGTGTCCGGCTTCCGATGCCAGCAACGATCTGTACAAGGTTCGCAGCACGTCCGTGTCGGCATGCTCCGCGAGCAGGGAGAACCGCTCGCACGAACGGGCTTCGATGAAGGCGCCGACGATGAGAGAGTCGAGCAGCCTGTATGGTTCCGCCGTACGGATGTGTTCGTGCAAGGCCTTGGCGTAGGCATTTCCCGTATCGGGTGTCAGTGTGATACTCCGTTGTTCGAGTTCACGAACGACGAGGTCGAAGTGTTCGATCTCTTCCTTGGCGAGATCGATCATGTCCTTCACGAGACGCATGCGGTCCGGATACCTGTTGATCATGGCCAGGGCAAAGGCTGCAGCCTTCTTCTCGCAATGGGCATGGTCGATCAGTATCTGTGCATGATGGGCATTGGCCACGGCCACCCATCCCGGATTGCTTTCACATTGGAGGCAGAGCATGGGACAAAGATATGACCGAAGCGAGCCATGGCGGGTATGTAATATGCTCCGGCCGCACGTGGACACGACGGCGCCGCCGTATCCGTTCGGACAGGGCGGCGTCATGGATCCGTTCCGTGGTACGAAGGTATCTCCTACTTCAGGAGTTCCAGGGCCTTCTGTACGATACCGGCGAATCTGGCGTCGTCCACGGGTTCCTTCGTATTCATCCACGAACAGGAGATCGAATACCAGTCCCCGTCGGTCGCGCGAAGGAGGTAGGTCATATTGATGACGCCGGGCTCGGAGCCGCCCTTGTAGCCTGCATAGCTCCAGCGACGTTCGTCAACCGTGACTCCCTTGTTGATGCCGAGGACTCCGAGAACGGGAGAGAGCTTCGGCTTGTCGGCCTGCATGCGGAGCCAGTTCATGGCCTTCGTGAGATCGGGCGTGGTGGCGAACCATTCGACCTTGTCCGGTATCACCACCTTGTCGGCCATGGCTACGTCGGACAGGGGAAGGGGAGCTATTTCCTTGCCGAGCATGTCCATGCGTTGTTTCGCATCGAGGGAAGCGTATCGTTGGGCACGGGAAGCGTCTTCGGTGAACTTGATGAGGAACATGTCACGCGTCGTCATGAACGGACTGTTGAGTACGGATTGCCTGTGCCCCATGACCGCCTGGATGGCTTCCACCTTGTCGCGTCCGAGATGGAGAAGGAGATGATCCGTTGCCGTGTTGTCGGAAATGCTGATCATCAGCGATGCGAGCGTGTGGAGCGTGACGGGTGAGCCATGTGGCCACTTCTGCAGGATGCCTGACGGTAACGAGAACCTGTTCGAATCGAGAGCGATGACTTCGTCCCATCGATGCTGCCCTGCATCGATGCTCCGCACGAGCTCGCCCAGAATGTAGAGCTTGAAGGTACTGCCGATCGGCAGTGCCGCATCGGGATTGTAGGAGGCGACGGTCGTTCCCTTCGTCAGATTGACGGCATGGAGTGACGTCGTACCGGGGAAGGTCTTGAGATCGGCCAGGAGGCTGTCCATCGTGGCGACGTTCTTCGACGGCGGACGCAGCATGAGGCCGGAAATGCGGTGAGGCGGTTGCGATTCGATACGGATGTCGACGGGGACAGTGTATCCGCCCGACGTCTGCATGGCCGTCGAAGCTGCCCATTCACCTTCGCGCTTCGTCAATGCCCATCCCGTGCACGTTCCTGCCATCGTCTGAAGCTGCTGGATACCGGCCAGGAGTCGTGGGATCGGGACTGCCTTGACGAATTCGTTCGTGAACATGGTGTCGAGACCACCGGGCATCGGCGTGAAGGACGTGCAGAGCTGATCCATACGTCTGCTCAGGGGGTCCCCTCCGGATGCCGGTTCCAGGGCGAACGCCGAACCGGCGCCGACGACGCAGGAAATTCCGATGATAAACGAACGTAGCATCCGGGGCATGAACGTCTCCATAGTGGTGGATGGAACTGGCATGATTTTTACTTCCTGAAGAACATGCAATATACCGTGCATCATCTTCCGTGTATCTCCAAGCTGGACGCCGTCAACCCGGTGTCGTGCGTCGTCGTGTTCGACGTGGAACCGATACATAGGAGAATTGCCGGATACGGATAGAAGAACAGACTAGTTACGTGCAGACCGAGGCGATTCTCCGAACCAGGGGAATCGCCTCGTTGTTTTTTCAGGAGGGATCATGGAACGAAGGGTACGCTTGAAAAGGAACATCACGTTGCTGCGGATCCTGCAGATCGTGCGTTCATTCACACTCACCATTCCGATCATCGTCATTTTCTACAAGTCGGCGGGGATGTCGATCCAGGACGTCATGCTGCTGCAGGCCATTTTCGCCGCCATCATCGTCGTGGTCGAAGTACCGTCCGGCTATTTCTCCGACGTTCTCGGACGACGGAAGACGCTCATGATCGGAAGTATCTTCGTGGTCGCGGGGTGGGCCTACTATACCGTCGCATCGTCGTTCGGCGGCTTCTTCGTGGCCGAGCTCCTGCTCGGCATAGGATTCAGTTTCCATTCGGGAACGGATTCGGCATTGCTCTACGATACGTTGCTCGAACTCGGTACGACGGAGCGCAGCGTGCGTGAAGAGGGGGCCCAGCTTTCGGCGGGGAATTTCGCAGAAGCCGTGGCCGGTGTACTCGGTGGCCTGCTGGCGGGTATTTCCCTGATCACACCGTTCCATGCACAGGCCATCGTGACCATCGTGCTTCTGCCTGCATCCTGGATGCTCGTCGAACCCATCGTCCATCGTACGGAGGGAAGGGCCGCGAGCATGCGGGACGTGCTGGCCACGGTACACGATGCCATGGTGAAGAATGCCGAGCTGCGATGGATCATCATCGCAGGGTCCATCATGGGAGCCTCGACGTTGACGATGGTCTGGCTGCTCCAGCCCTACATGTTGAACGTGGGAGTACCCGTGGCCTGGTTCGGCGTCATCTGGGCCTCGCTGAATGGACTGGTCGGTGTGTTCGCCCTGCGCGCCCATACGCTGCAGGAGCGTTTCGGTGACCGGTCGACGGTCGTCCTGCTCGCCATCGCCGTCGCGATCGGCTATGCGGTACTCGGTACGTGGTCCACGTGGATCGTCCTGCCCGTCGTCGTCGGCTTCTACTTCGCGCGTGGTGTCGGCAACCCCGTCTTCGCATCGGCCATCAACGTCCGTGTGGCGAGTGAGCGACGCGCGACCGTGCTGTCCGTCCGACAGCTGGGGATGCGCGTGATCTTCATGATCGTCGGTCCCGTCGTGGGATGGGTGAACGACAACGTATCGATGAGTGTGGCGCTCTACGTTTCCGCGCTCGTGTTCGGAATGTCGTCCCTTGTCGCCGTGTGGCTGTGGGGACGCAGTCAGCGTACGTCGAACGGTACGCTGACCTCGAACGTGGAGGTGAACAGTCGCATCACGTAGTTACCGGCAGGCTTGTTCCGCATGTCGAGCGTACGTTCGACAAGACCCGATTCCGCCGCATCGTTCTCGATCTCGATCACGCGCCATCCGAAGGGATTGGTGACGTAGAGCATGATGTGCTGCTGCTCGGGGATGGTATAGCGGATGCGGAAGTAGTTCGCGGTGTCGGCGTCCATCGTCACGGACATCGATGGGCGCCGTACGTCGCGGAGTTGCTCGACGTCGGCCTTCGAGCCTACGCGTGAATAGAAGTAGATGCGCGGTGTCCACGTGGAATCCGTCTGCTCGCTGACGGTATAGTATCCGCTGCCGTCCGCGGACCAGGTGATGCTTTCACCCTGCGTTTCGGGCATGTATTCGAGGGTGTCGGGTTGACGGGCGAACATCGACCGGAACGATTCGCCCCGCTCGACGTCGCGTTTCCAATGGAAGACGTTGATGTAGTTCTTGACCAGCACTTCCCGTCCATCGGGGGAGACATCTCCTGCGACGGCGAGATAGAAGGGGAGTTCACCAACGAACTCGAGCGTGTCGACCACGCCCGTCCGCTGCGGATAGGCCGCACGATAGATACGGTTCCTGCGTTCGCGTTTGCTGATGACGTAGAGATCGCCCGTCGTGGGATCGGACAGCAACGTCTCCGCATCGCGGGCACCATCGGGATAGGCGAACTCGAGTTTATCGGCCGTTGCCGACATCTTCGAGGCCGCGATCTTCGGTTCTTCCAGACGATAGACGACGATCGTCGGGGCCTTGGCCTCGTTATCGCCGATTTCGCCGATATAGAGATAGGAACGTCCTTCGTTCGGCCCCGGACCTATGGCGATGTCTTCCCAGTCGCGATTCGTGGCATTGTCGATCTTCACTTCGGACAGCAGGTTCCCCTTGTCGTCGATCGCGAAGATCCGCGCCTCGTCGCCCGAATCGTTCAGCGCCCACAGAACACCGTCCTGCATCCTGGACGCGATCAGTCCGGATGCCTCGTTGATGACGACCGGGAGCTTCCCCGTCTGCATGAGGACGAAGTACGGCCGCTCCGATGGTTCCGGAGAGGATGTGCAACCTGCCGCATGCATGGTGGCGAGCATGCATAGGGCGACGATCGGGACGATGACGTTCTTCATGGTCATCAGGCAACGATGAGGTTGACGAGTTTGCCCTTCACGATGATGCGCTTCACGATCGTCTTGCCATCGATCATGCGTTGCACGTTCTCGTCAGCCAGTGCAGCCTGTTCCATTGCCGCCTCATCGGCATCGGCGTCGATGACGGCCTTGCCGCGAACCTTCGAATTGACCTGCAGGACGATCTCGACTTCACTCTGGACGAGTTTGGCTTCGTCGACGATGGGGAAGGATGCGAGATGGACCGACGTCGCATGACCGAGTTTCTGCCAGAGTTCTTCCGTGATGTGCGGTGCGAAGGGAGCGAGGCAGAGAACGAACTGTTCCATGGCGATGCGTGGACGTATGTCCACGGCCGTGAACTCGTTCACGAAGATCATGAACTGGGCGATGGCGGTATTGAAGCTGAGGGTATCGATGTCCTGCCTTGTCTTCCTGATCGTTGAATGCAGCACGAAGTCCTGCTGTTTGTTGCACGGCACGTCCTGTACCGACGGATGGAGGGTTCCTTCCTCCGTCACGATCAGTCGCCATGCGCGGTTGAGGAACCGTGAAATCCCTTCCACACCCTTCGTATTCCACGGCTTGGACGCTTCGAGCGGTCCGAGGAACATTTCGTAGAGGCGGAGTGCATCGGCTCCGTATTCGGCGACGATATCGTCGGGATTGACGACGTTGCCGAGTGACTTGGACATCTTCCGTCCGTCCTCACCCATGATGAGGCCCTGATGGAAGACCCGTTTGAACGGCTCCGGCGTCGAGACGTAGCCGTAGTCGAAGAGGACCTTATGCCAGAAGCGGGCATAGAGCAGGTGTAGCACTGCGTGTTCGCTGCCCCCGATATAGAGGTCCACGCCGGTTGCGCCCATCCAGTAGCGCTCCTTGTCGGTAGCGCAGAAGGTGGCATCGTTGTGCGGGTCGCAGTACCGGAGGTAGTACCAGCACGATCCAGCCCATTGCGGCATCGTATTCGTTTCGAAGCGTGCACGCTTGCCCGTCTTCGCGTCCACGAAGTCGATCCATTCCGGTACGGTCGCCAGCGGAGACTCGCCCGTGCCAGCAGGTTTGAAGTTCTTCACGTCGGGCAGGATGAGCGGGAGCTCGTCCGCATCGAGTGCGCGGCGGCTTCCATCTTCGAAGAACATGATGGGAATCGGCTCACCCCAGTAGCGTTGACGCGAAAACAACCAGTCGCGAAGCTTGTACTGGATCCGTCGTGCGCCGATGCCTTGGGCCTCGACCCATGCGATGAGGGCTGCCTTCGCGGCAGCCGTATCGAGGCCGTTCAGCGAGACGTCGGTATTCATCGAATTCACGCCGATCCCGGCATCGGAGAACGGAGCTTCGGCAACGTCGATCACCGTGCCGTCGGCAGGGGTCACAACCTGGACGATCTGAAGGCCGAAGGCGCGTGCGAACTCGTGATCACGCCCGTCATGCCCCGGAACGGCCATGATGGCTCCCGTTCCGTAATGTGCCAGGACGTAGTCGGCGATCCAGATTGGGATGAGCTGGCCACTGGCCGGATTGACGGCATAGGCACCGGTGAAGACGCCGGTCTTGTTCTTGTTCAGTTCCGTACGTTCGAGGTCGCTCTTGAACGAAGCGGCTTCGCGATAGCCGAGCACTTCACCGCGACGATTCTCACTGACGATATATTCAATGAGTGGATGTTCCGGAGCCAGTACGAGGTAGGTGGCTCCGAAGATCGTATCCGGACGCGTAGTGAAGACCGTGATGGTATGATCCGTTCCATCGACGCCGAAGCATACGTCGGCGCCTTCGCTGCGGCCGATCCAGTTACGCTGCATGTCCATGGTGGACGACGGCCATTCCAGCCCGTCGAGGTCCTGCAGCAGACGCTCAGCGTAGGCCGTGATCCGCAGCATCCATTGACGCATCGGACGCCGTTCGACGGTATAGCCCTTCTCCTTCCATTCATCGACTTCCTCGTTCGCGAGTACCGTTCCGAGTTCCTCGCACCAGTTCACGGGAATCGACGCGATGAAGGCCAGCCTCTTGCCGTCCTTGTAGAGTTCGATCTCGAGAGGATCTACGATGTCGGCCGGTATCGGCAGTTCATCGATATGTCGTGCGCGCCCGGCTGACTCGTCGTACCATGAATTGTAGATCATGAGGAACATCCACTGCGTCCAGCGATAGTAGGACGGTAGCGTGGTGTTCACTTCGCGGCTCCAGTCGTAGTCGAAGCCGACCAGATTCAACTGGCGTTTGAAGTTGCCGACGTTCTGTTCGGTAGCGACGGACGGGTGGATACCCGTCGTCATCGAATAGCGCTCGGTAGGCAGGCCGAAGGCATCGAATCCCATCGGATGCAGGACGTTGTATCCGCACATGCGCTTGAACCGCGACACGATGTCCGTGGCCGTATATCCTTCCGGATGGCCGATATGGAGGCCTGCGCCGGATGGGTAGGGGAACATGTCGAGCACGTAGTACTTCGGACGCGACGTATCGTCGGATACCCGATAGACGTTCGTGTCGATCCAGTTCTGTTGCCACTTGCGTTCGATGTCGGAAAACGGATAGAAGGACATGCTCTGATTCTTGATGCTGGTGTCGAATGATGTTGGGATGCCGCCGGACCCGCAATTTATGTTCCGGAGGGTACATTTTCCTGAATCAGACCGAGAACTGCGCCGGCGGGATCCCTGATGACGGCGATCAGCATGTCGCCGATACGGCGAGGTCCGTTGACGACGGCCCCTCCACGCGCATTGACCTTGCGGACGCTTTCGGTCATGTCTGTCACGGTGACGTAGATGATCCATTGGGCCGGGATGTCGGCATTCATCCCCCGGGCATGGCACACACCGGTCACGATCTCGTTCGTATCGGGGCGATGCATGTTGTAGTCGGCGTAGGTCTCCATGTCATGGTCGCTGGCCGTCCAGCCGATGACGTCCTTGTAGAAATCGCGTACTTCTTCGGCGTGGGGAACGGTAAGATCCTGCCATACGATCCGGCCGGGCGACGACGAGCTTGATTCGGACATGACACCTCCCTGTGTATGAATGATGAATAGACGATGATACCGTTACAACATACGGCGAAGGGGCATAGTTCCGCAGGCGGCCTGTTGTCATATCTTGCGAATATGAACTACACCCGTCTCGGGCGTACAGCCCTCAGCGTAAGCCGACTTTGCCTCGGCACCATGAACTTCGGTCCGACCACGCCGGAGCGCGAATCCTTCACCATCATGGACCGGGCCCTCGAGTTCGGCATCAACTTCTTCGATACCGCCGACGTCTACGGTGGCGAGAAGGGAAAGGGAGCAACGGAAGAGATCATCGGCCGCTGGCTCGCCCAGGGTGATGGGCGTCGTGATCGCATCGTCCTCGCTACGAAGGTCTACGGTCTTATGAGCGACGTGCCCAATGACCGCGGCCTGTCGGCCTATCACATCAAGCGTGCATGCGAGGCGTCGCTGCGGCGCATGAAGACGGATCACATCGATCTTTATCAAATGCACCACGTGGATCGCATGGCGCCATGGGAAGAGATATGGCAGGCCATGGAGCAGCTCGTCCAGGAAGGCAAGGTCACCTACGTCGGATCGAGCAACTTCGCCGGATGGCATATCGCCCAGGCGAACGAGATCGCATCGAAGCGTCATTTCCTCGGTCTCGTGAGCGAGCAGAGCGTCTATTCGTTGCGCAACAGGGCGGTCGAACTGGAAGTGATTCCTGCGGCACGCGCCTACGGTCTGGCCATCCTGCCATGGAGCCCGTTGGCAGGCGGCATGCTTTGTGGCATCTTCTCCAGCGACGATCATGTGCGCCGTGCCCGGCCCACCCTCCTCGCAGCGGCCGAGAAGCTGCGCCCGAGCGTCGAAGCCTATGAAGCACTGTGCAGGGAACTCGGACTCGACTATGCCGACGTCGCACTGGCCTGGGTCCTTTCACGTGAAGGGATCACGTCGCCCATCATCGGACCTCGCACGATGGCCCAGCTCGAGGCGAACGTCAGGGCCGCCGATATCGTGCTCGACGAAGTGACGTTGAAGCGTCTGGACGAGATCTGGCCCGGACCGGGCGGGGCCGCGCCGGAAGCCTATGCCTGGTGATTCTAGAGGCGGATCCGCATCAGGCCTACGCAGAGGGAGAGGACGGGACGCTTCGTCGTGAACAGCGTGATGATGTCGCGCGACGAAAGTCCGAGCTCCCATACGCCGCCGAAGAGCGATGCCATGGCGCCGATGGGGATGAAGGTTCCCATGTTACCTCCGCCTCCGAAGCCCGTGCTCACGCGCAGCCATATCAGCGGACGCCAGTCCACGCCGCCTGAGACGATCGGTTCGCCGAGCGATCCTGCGGCACGGTTGAATGGCACGACGGCGTCGATGCCGAAGCGCCAGCGCGAAGTATGATAGTAGGAGATGCCGCCGCGTATGCGGCTGGCCAGTTCCGATGTCGCCGTCGACAGGCCATTCCAACTGAAGAAGTTGCCTTCACCCGTGATCTTCGGTGCTTCCTCGAAGATGTTGTAGTTGTTGAAGCCCGTACTCGATACGCCGTTCAGGATCGTATCCTTCGCGATGAAGACGTTGCCGTCCCATCGCATGGCACCGAGATCCACCACCGATGCGGAGATCGTCCACTTCAGCCCGATCTCCGCGGTGAGGCCGATGTCGAGTCCCCATCCGTTTCCGACGCTGCGGAAGTCCTTGCCGGGAATGAAGGAGGGCGAGACCGCCTTACCGTAGCTGATACCGAAGACAGGACTGAGGGAAGAGCGTGCCATCAGCTGGTGGTCGCGCACTTCCGCGTCCATGTACGCATAGCCCATCAGATACTTGGCAGTTGCACCCGCATAGAGACGGAATCCCGGCACGTCGAGGATCTTGAGACCATACGAAAGCCCGAGCTCACGATACCACGTCATCGCCAGACGCGTGCCTTCGAACAACTGGGCATATGTCTGCGGATTGCGGGCATAGCCAACGGTATCGCCCTTGTAGTTGACGCTGGTGGAATCGAAGTAGTCGTAGTACCTTCCTTCGAATGCCAGGCGGGATGCCGATTCATTGAAGATGAAGGTGCCTGATACACGTTCGTGCACGGTCAGGGCCAGGCCACCCCACTTGTCGGACTGATAAGAGATGGCTACCGGGATGATGTCGGCGCTGAATCGCAGGCCGTTGTCGGCGAAGGCACGTGCGGCCGCGAGCTTCTGTTCCGGTGTGAAGTCGAACGACGAGCTCTGGAAGACGGCATCCCAGAGGTCTCCGCGTTTCAATGCATCGGAATGCGTTGCGAAGCCACCTTCGGCGACGGTGAACGACCAGTTACGCTTCGCCCGGTCCATGCCCCCATCGATGGGCGAACCCATGATGTAGACGTCGAACTCGGGTACGAAGCCAAGATTGGCCGGATTGATACCGACACATTGATAGTCGCTCGCCGTGGCTGTCAGGAATGCCCCGAAGCCTATGCGGGAATAGTCGGCCGCTTCGGTCTGCGCATGCAGCGTGTTCACGCCGACGACGACACAGACGCATGCGACGACGCGCCACAGCATTCGTGAGCGAACCATCATGACGTCATTCTGTCGATCAACTCCGCGATGCGCACGGCCTCCGTGGCTTCCCGTGCCGTGACGGCGATATCGGCGCCGTGCGTGATGCTATCGAGAAAGGCGCGTTGTTCCTCGGCGATGGCATTGACGGGCGGAACCGGCGGTGTGTCGAAGACGATCATGCGATCTCCATGCTGCGTGCTGAGCGTGCCCAATGGTATCTGATGCGACGGATCGAGTGCCGTACCGTCGATCAGCCGATACAGTTCCAGGCCGGGTGCTGCGAGGTCGAGCGAGATATAGCTGTCGCGCTGGAAGACGCGCATCTTGCGCATCGGCTTGGCCGTGATGCGCGAGGCCGTGAGGTTGGCCACGCAGCCGTTCGCGAAGGTGATACGTGCATTGCAGATGTCGGGCGTATCCGTGAGGACGGCCACGCCCGTAGCGTCGACCTTGGTGACTTCGCTGCCGGTGAGCCAGAGAATGAGATCGATGTCGTGGATCATGAGGTCGTGCACGACGCTCACGTCGATGGCCCGTGGCTTGAACGGTGCGAGACGGTGTGCTTCGATGAACAGCGGCTGGACGTCCACATGTGCCAGTGCGCGAACGGCAGGATTGAACCGCTCCACGTGGCCTACCTGAACCACCCTTCCGACGCGTTCCGCTGCGGCGAGAACGTCGAGTGCTTCGGTATGGGTGGCCGTGATCGGTTTCTCGATGAAGCAATGCATGCCCCGTTCCAGGACGTCGAGAGCGAGGCGGTGATGCAAGGATGTCGGTGCCGCGATCGTGACGGCGTCGACGTCCGGCATGGCCTCGAGGGAAGGATACCATGCTGCGCCGTGTTCTGCGGCTACTGCCCGGCCCTTCGTTTCGTCGGGGTCGACGATGCTGGCGAGCGTGACGCCTTCCTGCTGTGCCCAGAGGCGGGCATGAATCGTTCCGAGATGTCCTGTGCCGATGACTGCGATGTTCATGGAGCTGATGGATGTTGACGTTGTTACCGACTCTGTTACCGACTTTTCGGGTGTGCGTTCTTGTAGGCTTCCTTCAGCCGCTCCACGCTGACGTGGGTGTAGACCTGCGTCGTCGACAGCGACGAATGGCCGAGCATCTCGCTGACCGCCGTCAGGTCGGCCCCGTTATCCAGCAGGTGTGTGGCGAAGGTATGACGGAGGATGTGAGGACTTTTCCGTTGTGCTTCCGTAACGGGGCCGAGAACCCTGTTCACGATGCGCCATGCGCTGTTCGGAGTGAGGCGGCCGCCTCTGTCTCCGAGGAACAGTGCGGACTCGTCGCTCGCAGGGGAGAACGAGGCACGCAGTACCTCGTAGGCCGAGATGGCATCGACGGCGGCGACGGTCACCGGGACGATGCGTTCCTTATTGCGTTTGCCCAGGACCCGGACCGTACGCGACGACATGTCGATGTCGCCCAGGTTCAGTTGCAGGGCCTCGCTGATACGGAGGCCTGAACCGTAGAGAAGTTCGCACAGTGCCTTGTTGCGCGCTCCCTTCGGCGTGGAAACGTCGAAGGACGCATACAGTGCGGTCGTCTCGTGTTCCTGGAGGAAGGAGGGCAGCTTGCGGTCGATCTTCGGGCTGGCGACGAGAGCTGCGGGATTGCGCGTGAGATCGCCGCTCCGCACGAAGAAGCGGAAGAGCGCCTTCACGGCGGCGAGCTTCATCCGAAGCGAGCGTTTGGCAAGGTTCCTGTCGTGCAGCCAGCCCAGGAACGGCCTGATATCCGCTTCGGTCAGGTCCTCGATCGCAGGTTCCGCTCCCCACGTCTCCGTGATATAGGCGGAGAACTGTTCCAGGGCCGTTCTGTAGGCGGTGACGGTATGGTCGCTCGCGCCTTTTTCGATCTCGAGGGCAGATAAAAAGGTCCGTATTCCTTCGGGAAGCTGCATCTCACAATATCCGTAAATTGGACGACTATTAAGCCGTTACGCATGAAAGACATCCTTCATTACATCAATGGTTCCCTCGTTCCGTCGGCCGACGGAACGTGGCTCGATGGCGTGAATCCCGCCACGGGCGACGTCTATGCCCGTGTGGCACGTGGGAGCAGGACCGACGTCGAGCGCGCAGTCGATGCCGCCCGCGCGGCATTTCCGCATTGGTCGGGCATGACGGCCCGCCAGCGGTCGGCCATCATGATGGCCATATCACGGAAGATCGGCGAGAATCTGGAAGAGCTGGCGCTGGCGGAAACCAACGATCAGGGGAAGCCGTTATGGCTGGCCAGGACGGTAGACATTCCCCGTGCGGTGGACAACATGGCGTTCTTCGCCACGGAGATCCTGCATACGGAGACGTCGACGCACCTCACCGACAAGCACACGCTGAACTACACGGTTCGGCAGCCGCTCGGCGTGGTGGGCTGCATCTCTCCGTGGAATCTTCCGCTTTACCTGTTTACGTGGAAGATCGCTCCGGCCCTGGCGGCCGGTAACTGCGTGGTTGCCAAGCCCTCCGAACTCACGCCGATGACCGCCTGTCTGCTCGCCGGGATCTGCATCGAAGCGGGGTTGCCGCCCGGCGTCCTCAACATCGTCCATGGTCTCGGACCGGAAGCCGGTGCGGCCATCGTCGATCACCCTGCGGTCAAGGCCATCTCCTTCACGGGAGGAACGTCGACCGGGCGTGCGATCGCGGCCACTGCTGCGCCCATGTTCAAGAAGATGTCGCTCGAGCTCGGAGGAAAGAATCCGACCATCGTCTTCGCCGACGTGGACATCGCCCATACGGCCCGCAACGTGGCCCGGGCGGCCTTCACCAACCAGGGCGAGATATGCCTCTGCGGTTCGCGGATCTTCGTCGAACGATCGATCTACGACACCTTCCGGCAGGCCCTGATCTCCGAGACGGCCCGCTTCGTCGTCGGTGATCCACTCGACGAAGCCACGAAGACCGGGGCGCTGGTCAGCCGCGACCATATGGAGAAGGTACTCTCCTATATCCAGCTCGCCAGGGAAGAGGGTGGAACCGTACTCTGCGGTGGAGAGCGGGTGATTCCGGACGGACGATGCGCCGGCGGCTTCTTTGTGGCACCCACATTGATAGAGGGATTGGATCCATTCTGCCGTGTCAATCAGGAAGAGATATTCGGTCCCGTCGCAACGCTGATTCCGTTCGACAGCGAGGACGACGTGATCACGTGGGCGAATTCCACGCCGTATGGTCTTGCGGCGTCGGTATGGACGAATACGCTGGCCCGCGCACATCGTGTGGCGCATGCCCTGGAAAGCGGTATCGTATGGATCAATTGCTGGCTCGTCCGTGACCTGCGTACGCCCTTCGGCGGCGTCAAGCAGAGCGGTGTGGGCCGTGAAGGCGGAGTCGAAGCGCTCCGCTTCTTTACCGAACCGAAAAACATCTGTCTGCAGATATGAACGAACCCGTCATCATCAATTCCGGGCGTGCACCGGAACCCGTGGGCGCCTATCCTCATGCCCGACGCGTCGGCAACCTCCTTTTCCTGAGCGGAGTGGGGCCACGCGAGCGTGGTACGAAGGTCATTCCCGGTGTCGATCTCGGGGACGACGGCTCGATACGGAGCTATGACATCGAGGCCCAGACCTTGAGCGTTTTCCGTAATGTGCGTGCCATCCTCGAGGATGCGGGGAGCGCATGGGAGAACATCGTCGACGTGACCGTGTTCCTCACGGACATGAAGAGGGATTTCCCCATCTTCAACGGACTCTATGCCGAGCATTTTACGCATGTCCAGGCATGCCGGACGACGATCGAGATCGGCGCACTGCCGACGCCGATCGCCGTCGAACTCAAAGTGATTGCCACCATCGACTGACGGACATGACCAACTTCCTTTGTGCCCTTGTACTGACCCTCTCTGCCGTCGGTGCACTCGCGCAGCCACAGTTGTCCTACATCATTCCAGATATAGGAACGACGAGATTCGGTACCTATGTCGAATTCATCGGCCCGGCCAATCGTAACGGTAACTTCGGTACCGACGGTATCTATCTCAACAATCCGGGAGATGCGGTCCGCATCCGGTGCGTGAACGATGGAGATACGCTGAAGGTCAAGTTCGGACCGGCCGTCGTGAGCTGGAGCGGCCGTATGGTATCGTCCCACATCTACGTGCTGCCGACGATCGTACCGAATTCATCGGACTGGCGTCAGCTCGATGCTGCCTATCGCATTCCGATCGTCGTGGAAGTCAACGGTCAGCGTTCCAATCCCGATACCTTCTACATCGTACGTCCGTTCTCGTTCGGTGACAAGCGCGCATCCGCCGATCGCATCATCGGCGAGGGGGCTCTCGGACAGCGTTCGCGTCGTGGAGCCATGCTCATCGACAGTGCGCTGCTGGCTTCCGGCGCGCCCTATACGATTTCGATGCTCGACCCCGATACGCAGACGCCGGGTAATCAGGCCTTCCTGCCCTTCGTCCTGCTCGCCGTGGGCAACATCACGGGTGCCCCGACGGGTACGGAAATACGTGCCGATGCCAGCGGGCCCAATGGCGGTCCGGGCGGCGGCGGCGGCGGCGGGGGGTACGGTAACGCACCGTTGTTGGGTCCTGGCCAGCAAGGTACCGCCGGTGGAAACGGATATACGGGTGGTGGTCCTGGCGGACGCAATAACAGCGGCGTCAACGGCAGCAACAGCAAGCGTAAACCCGGTATCGGTTCCGGTGAGGACCTTCCGGAAGCCGGTCCCAACACGGTCGGCAGCAAATCATTGAACGGCACGAGTGGCGGCGATTCCGGTCCCGCCTACGAGAATGCGGGTGGCGGCACGGGGCATCCGTTCGGACAGAGCGGCCTCGCCTGCGATGCCCGTACGAGCTGCGATCCTGCGGGACAGGCGGGCGGCGGTAGCGGACATCGCGATGGTCGGCGTGGTGGTGCCGGTGGTTTCGGTACCGACGGCGGTAGCGACAACGGTGCGAACAACGGCGGCAAGACGCACGGTAACGTCAGCCTTATCCCTCTCGCAGGTGGAAGCGGTGGCGCCAGCGGAAATCCTGCGACGCTCGGAGACGTCTCGAGTCCCGGCGGCGGTGGTGGTGGTGGCGTATCGATCCACGCACAGCGTCTGGCCCTGTTCGATGTCTATTCGCTCGGTGCGGCAACATCGCGCCAGGACGTACTCGCAGGATCGGGATCCGGCGGTGGAATCATCCTCGGTACGCGTCTCGACAACGCCGGTATCGGATTCACGAGCGGCCAGGCCTATGCACCCGACGTCACCGGCTTCCTGACCGGTGGCCGTGGCCGTACCCGTTACGACGCACGTGTATCGGTGTCCAATACCTACTATGTAGGGCCTCTGACCGATACGATGATGAATTCGCTGCGCGTGATCCGTCTTACGGGATGGGGGAACGGCAGCGATCTCCAGATCTATACGAAGGGCGAGCATGGTCCGTGGATCGCCGGTCCCCGCGTAAGCGGATACAGCGGCACGTGGAATGCTTCCTTCACGTTGCCCGGTACGGATACGCTCTACTTCATCAGCGTCGCCCAGAACGTTCCGCTGCCGAAGCGCAGCACCTACGAACACGATCCCGACTGGGTATTGTCCCAGTCGTCATGGAACATCGTCCGTATCTACGGCCCGCCCGTCATCGACGCTGCGACATCCGTGAACATGGGTCGCCATCAATGTTCGGGTGACGTGCTGCTCGATACGCTCGTCGTACACAACAGGGGCGAATCTCCGCTCGACATTTCCGGTCTGACCTGGCAGAACAACAACGGATTCCGCGTCATCAGTCCTTCGTCACTTTCGCAGACGATCCAGCCCTTCGATTCGATGGACGTCATCGTCGAGTTCTCGCCGCTGGCCGGACAGAATGGCGCCATCAGCGACATACTCAGCATCGTAAGCAACGATACGAATGCGACGCGCTCGACGTATCGTGTGACCTATACGGCCGACGTCCAGAAGGTCGATCTCACCTATCGCTGGAGCGGTAGCATCATCGATACCCTCGATCTCGGCGTGCGCTGCCTGGGGGCGGGAATCAGCGAGAACGTCGACGTCACCAACAGCGGTACGCTCACCACGACCATCCTTCAGGTCTCATCGTCCAATCCGAACGTCGTCAATGCATCGACGAACGGACCGCTCGCACTGACGGTAGGCAGTACCGGTACGATCTTCCTCACGGGTGTCGTGCGGCAGACGGGCAGTGCTCTCATTCCCGTTCTCGTGCGCGTGGCCGAATGTCCGAATCCGGATACGCTCTGGGTCCGGTTCGAAGGTGTCGATGCCAACCTCACCGTCGTGGGGACCGGTCAGTTCGGTACCATTCGCGTCGGTGCATCGCGTCAGATCCTCATCGAACTCCGTAACGACGGTGCGAGCGATCAGATGGTCGTGCCTCCGCCCGCCGTTCCATCGCCATTCCGCATCGTGGGCATGCAGCCCATGCTTCCAGCACTGCTGAAGCCTGGTACGTCGGTCATCATCACGTTCGAGTATGCGCCGCTGGCGGTCGGATCGCATACGACGGAAGTACGTTTCGTCACGTCGGCCGGTGGCCGCCAGTGCAGCGACACCGCCATCGTCGTCCTTGCCGGCACGGCCGTGCAGGCGAGCCTCGAACTGTCGAAGGAAGCGCTGATCATGGACCCCGTACCGCTCTGCTCGCGTGGAAGCGACAGCGTGACGATCACCAATCGTGGTACGGCCAGTATCCGGTTGCTCTATCCTGCATTTGTCAACGGTCCCGACGCGGCATCGTTCATCGTGCGGACACAGCCGACGGTGGACATCGATCTGCAACCGGGCGAATCCGCGGTCTACGCCGTGGACTTCATTCCATCCGGTGCACAGGACCAGGTGCGGACGGCTATCCTCAGCGTACGTACGGACGATCCAACGCAGGCCCAGATCGACGTTCCCCTGAGCGGCAGGCAGATCCCCATCGCACTGAACGGCCCGGCGTCGATAGACCTCGGCACCTCGCAACTCCAGGTGCCGGTCACGAAGCCTGTCGTCTATACGAACAACACGGCCGCTCCGATCAGCGTCGCAGCCGTGCGGACGTCCGATCCGCAGTTCACCGTCGTACCACAGTCCGTCGTTATCGCACCGGGCGCAGTCCAGCAGTTCGACGTGACCTTCACACCGAACGGGGAAGGATCGCAGTCGGCCGATATCTGGTTCGTCTTCGATGCCCCGTGTGCCGATTCGATCCATCTCACGGCGCGCGGCCAGGGAGCGGTCGGCATGCTGTCGGTACCCAATGCTCTCAACTTCGGCACGCTCTTCAATTGTCAGTTCAAACGTGACAGTGTGGTCTATCTCAATACCAGTGCCGTCGCCGTGGATCTCATCGACGTCGGCATCACCGGACCGGATGCGACGTTGTTCACGATCGAGAATCCGGCCGTCGCCACGGCAACGACCTTGCCTGCAGGCGAGCGCGCCATACTCTACGTGCGATTCGATCCGCGTGCCGTGGCCGATGGATACAAGACGGCGCAGCTGACGCTGCGTGCGCGCATCAACAACCAGCCCACGCGCTTCGTGACGAACCTCAGCGGCACGCGTCAGACGTCGCTGCCCGGAACGTCGCCGTCGGTCGCCTTCGGTTCCATAGACCTTGGTTCGGCAAGCACACAGACGTTCACCGTGCTGAACAACACGACGGTACCGATGCACATCACGGCCGTCACATTGCGAGGCGCTGCCGGTGGTGTCTTCACCGTGACCACTACTCCGGGTGTTCCCGCAACACTCGCACCAGGCGACCGCATGGACGTCATCGTCCGCTTCGCACCGACCGAGCAACGTTCCTATGCCGACTCCATCGTGTTGTCCTTCGATCTTCCGTGCCCGGACGATCGCATCGTTCCCGTGACCGGTACGGGCCGTCTCAATGTCGAAGCCGCCATCATCATGCCGAAGGTTCTGGCCGATCCTGCTGCCGACGACTATTCGTTGCCGGTGAGCGGCCGCGTGGCGATCGGCACGACGATGCTGGAGAATGCGAATCTCAAGCTGACGATACGCTACGGTTCATCGTTCTTCGTCGCCCGACGTCTCTCGACCGGTACGATCACACGCAACGAAGTGATCGGTGGATTCACGTATCTCGATCTCGACATCCCCGGCGTTTCGATCAATACGACGGAAGCGGTGATCACGAACATCATCGGCGACGTCACGCTCGGGCCGATCGATTCCACGGATCTCGAAATCGTGGCGGCCACGATCGTTGCACCGCCTGCCGCTCCCACCGTCCGGCCTGTGAACGGCTGGCTGAAGCTCGACATCTGTCGTGAAGGTGACGATCGTCTCGTACAACGCCGCGGCGCACTGTTCATCGGTACGAATCCGAATCCCGTCCGCGACGTCGTCAATCTCGACGTCGAAGTCTTCGAGCCCGGGGACCATCATATCATGCTCGTATCGTCGACGGGTGAAGTGCTGTGGTCCGAAACATGGCAACACGTCGCCGGAGCTCAGCCGCGGTCGATACGCATGAATGCCCAGACGTTCGGCTCGGGCATGTATCAGATCGTTCTCCAGACACCCACGAGGCGTCGGGTGAAGTCCCTTCTCATCGTCCACTAATCCAGCATCGCACCTCATGCGCCTTCGGCTTTGTCTTCTTCTTATAGGACTCGTCATGGTTGCCGGCAACGCGCCCGCACAATTGACGAGATTGAATGCTGAAACTGGACAGAAGGAAGAGCTTCAGTATTATATCGGTGGTTATGGTGCGTTGAACATCAACTTCCATACGACCGACTTCGGGACGTTACCCGGTATTCCGTCCTGCTGCAACGAATACAACAACAACTCCAAACTGGGCCCGGCCTTCGGCGCACTTGTGGAGATCCCTCTCACGCGTCTGCTGCGTCTACAGTTCCGTGCGGGATATTCGACGTTGAGCGGTACGCTGCTCGCGAACGAGACGATCGGCAACGAACCGGTACTCGACGATGGCCCGGTACCTACGGAACGTCGTCGCGACATCCGTGTCGAGCATTCGCTCGACGCATCCATTCCGTTGATCGTCGCCGAACCGGCATTGTCCTTCCAGGTCTTTGACCTCCTCTGGTTCACCGCCGGTATGCGTGGCGCCTTCGCGATGAAGAAGACCTTCGAGCAGAAGGAGACGCTGGTGTCGCCCGACGGCTATGTCTTCCTCAACGGTACGGCCGTGCGCAATCAGTATGCGGGAGACATCCCCGACGCCAAGACCTTCCATGTCCATGGAATGTTCGGTCTCGGCTACGAGATCGCGACGAAGACGAATCTTCGTATCGTTCCCGAAGTGCGCTACTACCTGCCGCTCCACAAGGTGGCCAGTGTCGACTGGGCCGTGCAGTCGTTCCAGATCGGTGTCGCTCTCAAGTACGGCATCTACGCCCCGGTGGATCCGACGATAAAGAACGATACTATCTACCGCCGCGATACCGTCGTCGTGGAACGCCCCGGCATCCGTGAGGACCGCGTCGTACTCACCGACCGTACGTCGTCGGAGGAACGCAATCGCCAGGGTGATGTGGAGTACCGCGTCGCGACGGTCAAGGAAACGTATACGCGCGAAGTGCCCAAGGCTTACTCGCCCGATATCCAGTTGTCGGCATTCACGACGGACAAGGATGGGGTGGCCGTTCCCGTACGATCGATCCGGGTCCAGGAGCTCGACGTCATCGAAAGCTATCCGCTGCTCCCGCAGGTCTTCTTCCCCGAAGGCAGTGCCGATCTGTCCCAGGCTTCGGCATCGAGACTGACAGCCGACGAGACGCGAGATTTCCGTCCGAACGAACTATCGCGGGACCAGCTCGACGTCTATCGGAACCTGCTCAACGTCGTCGGTTCTCGTATGCGCTCGAATCCGAAGCTGAACATCACCGTTACCGGATGTACCAGCAATCAGGGCGTGGAGCAGAACAACCGTCAGCTCGCGAAGGAACGTGCCGACGCCGTCAAGCAGTATCTCGTTGATGTGTGGGGTGTCGATCAGGGACGCATCGGTACGGCGTCGCGTCTGCTTCCCGCCAATCCCGCGAATCCGCAGAGTGCGGACGGACGGCAGGAGAATCAGCGTGTCGAGATCGCGGCGAACGACCTGTCGGCGCTCGAGCCCGTCGAATTCCGCGACCGTGATCTGACGATCACGCCGAAGGAAGTCAGACTGCGTCCTACCGTGAGCAACGGCGAGGACATCGCATCATGGAACTTCGATCTCAAGCAGAAGGACCGTTCGCTTCTGGCGTCGGAAGACAAGGGGCAACCGCGCGAAGTGACGTGGACTCCGTCCGCGACGGATCGCAATCTCAAGGACGACGGTCCTGTCAAGGCTTCGCTGTCCGTGAATAACGGTCTCGGACAGTCGAAGACGGCGTCGACGGAACTGCCGGTAGACTACGTCTCCCTGCAGACGATCAAATCCAGCTCGGTGGAAGGAAAGCGTATCGAGCGGTATTCGCTCATCGTGTTCGACTACAACAGCGCCCAGCTCAACCCGAGTAACCAGCGCCTCATGCAACGCGTGAAGGAACGGATCCAGCTGGATTCGAAGGTCCGGATCACGGGCTTCGCCGACCGTCAGGGCGAGGCTACCTATAACCGTGAGCTCGCACGTCGCCGGTGTGTCGAGGCACAGCGTGTCCTCGGTATTCCGGATTCGCAGGTCACCATCGACCCGCAGGGCAGCGATCGTCTGCTGTACGATAACGACCGCCCGGAGGGACGATCCTATTCGCGTACCGTACAGATCGAGATCGAGACGCCGACGCGCTGAGCGGAGGAACAGAGCCCGTCGGCATCCCATATCCCGTGGCCGCCGCTATGCGACGGCCTGATGTGAATGCGTGGAAGACGAACCGTTGGGGATCATGTTCGTCGTCGACCATTCTTTCAGCAACCGACGGATAACTACGTGCATGCCGTCGGTCGACGATTCGAGCCATTGCCGACATATGTCGTCGATGATGGAAGGCAGGGAACGCCCCGTTCCCCGCACGAGACGTCCCATCGTGCGCAGCAACGAAACGTCGGCACCGGATAGTGCCGCACCGCGTTCCGTCCTGCGTACGGCCGAACGGATGCAGTACGGTACGTAATCCCTGTTGTCGAGCGCAAGGTGAGTGATCGTATTCACCATGAGCGTCTGACCATGCCAGTACGGATGCGCCGTTCGACCTGCCTGATCGCTCAGGACATCGTTCACCAGATCGAGCGCATCCTTGTAGCGCAATGTCATGAGACATGCCGTCGCCAGCCGTACGTTCCATGCGGCACGTGCTGCCGTCGGTAGAGCGCGCCGCGCATCGGAATGTTCGCGTAGTGCCGTATCCACCACTGCATGTGCATTGATCCCCGCCAGAATGGCCAGGGCGCATTCGGCATCGATGGCCGCGACGCGCGCACGCTGCTTCATGTCGACCGACATGGCTGCGGCTTCGATGGTCCTGGCCAGTGCCGCCAGCATGCGGAGCGCTTCTCCATCGCCGAGACGGAATGCCGTGTCGTTGCATTCCACGATGGCGTCCGTCCAGTCCAGCACGGCCGTGCCGTGGAGATGGGGCGCATGTTGTAGGGAACCGGCGACGTCGCGGATGGCATGACGCTGCCGTTCCGTATCGTTTCGGATGATCGCATGCCGCAGCCCGATACGCAGCCGGCATATACGTGTACGGACAGACGAACGGACCGTATCGTCGTCGGTACGTGTCTCCAGTTCGATCCATGCACAGTCCTCGGAAGGAATCGTCCTGCGGGCATACCATTCGGCAACCCAGGTGGCCGAGCGGGCCAGTACAGACAGTGCATCGTAGGTATCCCGCAGCATATGGATCGCCCGACGTTCTTCCGTCAGTGTCCGTTCGAGCGTCCGCGATGGAACGTCGGGCAACCGTCGTTGCAGACCGCACAATTCCAGGACGATGCCCGGAAGTTCCAGTCGTTGCGCCTGTTGCAATGCCTTACGCAGTCGTCGTTCGGCAACGCCCGTACAGCCGCGGCCGAGCAGGAAGGCTATGGCATCGATATCGCTTCTCATGGTGGCTTCGGGCGAAGCCGAGGACGGAAACCGTTGAAGGCATCCGATGACTTCGTTGATAAGGGTATGTCTGATCACTGCCAGATGCCTGGCACTGACCGTTTCCTTGAAGACGCGGCGAACCGCGTCTTCGTCGTACTGCTTCTGCCGACCCAGCGTCTCGAAGAGCGTCAGGTAGTGCGGCTCCTTCAGATGACGTCGTGCGTGAAGGGCGAATGCCCGTTTCTCAGCCGGCGTCAATGAGCGAATGAGCATGTACAGATCGTCAGTCCTGCCCATGTGCCCTCTCCTTTCGATGCGATCTCCTCCGATACCGCACCAGGTGTGTGTGCCCCACAACTAAGAACAAGGAGTTGTCGATTTGGTTACCGACTGATTCCGTAATGGTATCTTTGGCCCATGCAACGAATCGCTCTTCTCCTCGCCGCCGTCGCCCTCGTCACCTCATGCAAACAGCAGGGAAGACCTGAAGGAACACTGCATCCAGCCAAGGGTGGAAAGTATCACGGTGGTGTATTCCGCGTGAACGAGAACGGCGACCTCAGCTCGCTCGATCCCGTGGCCATCAATGACGTGACGTCGGCCCACATCGCAGAGAACATCTACGACAATCTGCTGTCCTTCGACGAACATCTCGAGCTCGTACCCGAACTCGCGAAGTCGTGGACGGTGTCGGAAGACGGACGTACCTATACCTACCATCTTCACGACGACGTCTACTTCCATGACGATCCGTGCTTTCCTGGCGGAAAGGGGAGAAAGATGACGGCACATGACGTGAAGTATTCGCTGTCGCGTGCCTGCGATTTCCGTGCGAAGACGAAGAGCTACGACTACTTCCGTGGCAAGGTCGATGGCGCCGACGAATACTACGAGTCCACGCACAAGGCGTTCGAACAGGGTGGTGAACCAGGCGTGCGAGGGGTCAGGGGCTTCGTCGTCGTGGACGATACGACGTTCAGCATCCATCTCGTGAAGCCGTTCGCGCCGTTCAGGCATTACGTGGCACTGACGTCGATGGGTATCCATGCACGCGAAGCCGTCGAACACTACGGCCGGAACTTCTTCAAGAACCCTGTCGGTACCGGGCCCTTCGAGTTCGTATCGTGGTCGGATGGACGTGACCTGAGCCTCGTGGCAAACAGGAAGTACTGGAAGTACGATGAAGCGGGCAACAGGCTTCCGCTGCTGGAAGCGGTGCGCTTCACGTTCATGAAGGATGACAAGATGCAACTCCTCGAATTCCAGGCAGGCAACCTCGAAGAGTCGTATCGCATCGCCAATGAATTCTTCGGTGACATCGTGGACGAGAACAAGAAGCCGAAGGGCAAGTATGCGAAGTACAATCTTCTGCATGCCACTGCTGCATCGACACAGTTCTACGGCTTCCTCACGACGGATCCGGTTCTCAAGGACAAGCGTATACGCCAGGCCTTCAATCTCGCCATCGACCGTCGTCGTATCATTCGTTACGTGCTGCGAGGTCAGGCCGCAGGCCCAGCCGAGCATGGCTTCGTACCACCGACGATGCCTGGTTATAGTACGGACAGCGTGAGAGGCTATTCCTTCGATCCCGTCCGTGCCAAACAGCTTCTCGCCGAGGCGGGTTATCCCGATGGAAAGGGCTTGCCCGAAATCACGTTGCAACTCAATGCGGGAGGCGGGCGAAACATTTCCATCGCCGAAGCCATCCAGGGCATGCTCAAGGAAAACCTGAACGTCAGCATCGGCCTTCGCCAGATCGAGTTCGCACAGCACCTTCAGTCCATCGACGAAGGCAAGGCGCCGTTCTTCCGTCTCGGATGGGTGGCCGACTATCCCGATCCCGAGACCTTCCTCAATCTCTACTATGGCAAGCTCGTCCCGAAGGATGGTGGTATCAGTCCCATCAATTCGGTACGATACCAGAACCCGAAGTTCGATGCGCTCTTCGAGCAGGCCCTTGCGACGACGGACGAGGCGAAGCGTATGGAGCTGTACCGCCAGGCCGAACAGATCGCGATCGACGATGCACCCATGCTGCTGATCTTCCATGACGAGGACTATCGCTTCATACAGCCGTACGTCATGGACTATCGTAATAACGCCATGGACAAGCGTCCGTACAAGTACGTCTGGTTCGACCCCTCGAAGATGCCGCAGTGAGAATCCTCGTCATCGGTGGTACGCGATTCATCGGCCGGGCTGCCGTCGGGGCACTGCTGCGGCGTGGTCATGACGTCGCACTCCTCCATCGCGGTCATGCACCGTCTCCGTTCGGAACGGAGGTACGGGAAACGTTCGGCGACAGGAACGACGAGGCTCTTGTACGGCGAACGATGGAGGACGTCCGCCCGGATGTCGTGCTGGACATGGTCGCCCTTGGCGAGAACGATGCGCGCATCGTGGCGCGATCGGCTGCACGGATCGGAGCCTACGTACTTCTCGTCAGCAGCATCGACGTCTATCAGGTATTCGACATCCTCAATGGTCGTGCGCCAGCACCTCCGCTCGTTGGTCCTATGACCGAACAGGCCCCTTTACGAAGCAGGATGTATCCCTACCGCGATGCCGAAGGTATGCCCGACGTCATGCGTACGTACGACAAGATACTTGCCGAGCGTGCGTTGCAGGAGGAATGCGGGGAAGCATGCAGTGCATTACGGCTTCCGATGGTCTACGGTCCGTGGGATAGTCAGCATCGTCTTGCACCGTTGCTGAAACAGATGGAGAGCGATATCCTGCATATGTCCGGACGTCTTGCCCGATGGCGTGCCGCACGTGGCTATGTCCACGACATCGCCCACCTCATGGTCATGATGCTCGAACAGCGTACGTCGGGTATCTATCACTATGCGGAACAACCCGTGCCCGACGAGCTGACGTTCGTACGACGTGTCGCTGCGGCTATCGGCTGGGATGGAGAGATCGTCGTCGATGAACATATGGATGTCGACCAAGGCTTCGTTCCCGAACAGCATCTCGACATCGACAGCACGGCCGTACGCATCGTGACAGGCTTCCACGAAGTCGCGCGTGCCGACGAAGCCATTCGTACGACGGTGGAGTGGGAGAGAGGGCTTTCATCGTAGTCGTGCACTCCTCTGTCGATTCTTCCCGCACGACGACATATCGACCGGTAATTCGATGAATGATGCCGATCGTTTCCATCGAACGGGCATCGAAACGTCGTACCGATACGACGATGTGGATAAGTAATTCGCGATGGACCGAACTACGGAAACACTGTCAAACACATGTTGATGAAGAAGTCATTTGACTTGATGAACACAGTGTATTGACATATGAAGTCATGACCATATACTAACGATGGTTGTCGTTCGATCAAGCAGCGTACGCGATGCATGCGTACGTGAAAGCGTGTATTTCGGGAAGGTAGTTTGGAATCGTTGAGGCGATGCCAGTAGTTTCGCATCGACATGGTGCATGAGCGCATTGCGGACTTTCATACCGCAGCGTTCGTTTTCGGATCAATGGGCAATCAATCGTTATGGCAAGAAGTCTGTTCTGCGGCTGTCTCGCGGCCGCACTGTTCTGTCTCGTCCCTGAGATGGCGACGGCCGGTGATCCATGGACGTCGAAGATCCTGGTCGACATGAACCTGGACTGCGAGCTCGATACGCTCGTGATCGAGAACACGTCGAGCGAACGGGCGATGCTTCTGCGTATCGATTGGGGATCGCTCGATCTCGCCACGTGTGCCGATCCGATCTATGCCGATCCACTTCGCGACTTCTATCCGTTCACCGAATTCTCCTACGGTACGTTCACCAACGTGACGACGTCCATCCTCCTCCGGGATATGAACGGCGATACGAAGAAGGATCTCATCGTCTACATCCGGGGAAGGAACGGGTCGACCGACACGGCCGGCGCGGTCGTCGTCATGGCCCAGCCCGGACTGGATCAATGGGACGGGACATACCTGACGGATATCATGACCGATCCCACGTGGGTGCCATACGATGCAGCGAGGCTGACCATCGGCACGGACATCACGGCCGGACGCCTGAACCAGCGCAGCGGCATCGTCATCCAGGAGTGGATCACGCCGCCGTCGCCCCTGGTCCAGCAGCAGGAGAAGAGCGAGCAGCGTCCCGCCCTGCAGGATCTGCCCGTCCACGACATGAGGATCGTCGTCTTCCCGAATCCCGCCTCGAATACCGTGACGATACGCCTGACGAGTCCCTTGTCCCTCATCGAATGCAGCGTGGTCGACATCTTCGGCCGTGAAGTGCTGCGCCTTGCCGAGGAGAACGTTCCGATGGCACGGCGGGAGATGACGCTGGACGTCGCCCATCTTGCGGACGGGGCCTATCGCATCCTGCTCACCGACGGTACGGGAGCCATTGTTTCACGACCTGTCACCATCGCACGATGATCGATCCCATTCACGGCAGGGGAGCGGACCATGCTCTTCTGTCCCGTATCGCCACGCTCGTTCTGTGCCTGGGCGTGATGCTATCCTTCACGTCCGGAGTCCGGGCCCAATCGCAGGAGTCCTGCGAGGAGAACTGTCCGGGTGTTCCGTTCACGACGCAGACGATCACGTATTCGCCGCTGCCGTCGTGCTCGTTCACGATCACGGTGAAGAAGCGTTTCTGCGTGTCGTGGGAGCTCGTCATCCAGAGCATCACGCGTACGGGGAGCTGCGGGGGGCTGAGTCCTGCGGAGATCGTGAATCTGGTGACGTCGGACATCGTGATGAACAACATGATGAACTTCCCCCCGGCCGGCGGGTATACGTACGGCGGGTGGGTGTGGCGGATCGTGCGACCGTCGTGCTGGAAGTTCTCGGGGTTGTCGGTGGTGCCGTGCGATTCGTCGAACTGTTGCATCAGCTACATCAACGTGGAGAAGCGCATCGAGTGTCCGCCGGGACACTGGGAAGCGGCCAGCGAGCGGCAGGTGCTGCAGGTGCTTCCGTGTGCCCCGAACGTGACGTCGGGACCGATGCTCGGCTGCATGGAATCGTGCGGTCCGATCACGCCGTGGCTGAAGGCGAAGATGAAGTGACGACGTCATTTCCTTCCTGACGACCGGTGTGTGTCTCTCTCTCTCTCTCTCTCTTACGAACGACTATTCACGACGACGACAAGCACGACGACGGTGCGGAGCATACGATGAAGAACATCCAGCGCATGACGACGATTCTCGCAATGGCCTTCGTTGGCCTGGTATCCTTGATGTTGCCGTCAGGAATTGCAGCACAAACGGTATCGCCAAGCTCAACGTTCATGACGGAGATGGAGAAGGCATCCGACCTGTACGACAACCGTGGGTATCAGAAGGACAAGGCCATCAATGCCGACGGCAAGATCATGGTGTCGAAGACGAACGGTAATCTCCAGTACCGCTACGATCTGTCGTCATACTCGGCCCAGGGCTTCCCCGTCACGTTTTCGCTGAACTACAACCAGAATGCATCCTATACGAGTTTCCGGGCGTACAATGGTACGTCGAACACATGGGAGCAGATGAAACAGAACCGTCCGGCATGGATTCTCGGTGTGAACGGCTTCGCTGTCCAGGCGCTGACATCGACCAAGCGCCCCCTCCTGGCGCCGGAGATGCGAACGAATATGGGATCGTATACGAGTGCCGCGTTCGTCGACGAGGATGTTATCTGGATGCTCGATGGTTACGATTACTGCAACCGGATGAACGACATCTCGAGGCTTCCATCGGGACAGAGTGCGTACGTCGACGTCATCCGCCTCCTGCGTGAAGACGGCTCCGTGATGGAGCTCTACCATGTGGAGAATCAGACCTGTGATGTTGGCTCGCCGACGATCGCGGCACGCGTGACGGGTACCTACATCAGCGCCAGCGCCAACTCGAGCGCCTATGCCATCGTAACGACGGATGTCGGTCTGCTGAGTCCGGCAGTGCGTGCGGAGCTCATCATGCGTTATGCATCGGAGGCCAACATTCCTGCCGACCGCCTGCCGCGTCGCGTGGAATACTATCCTGGCGATGGCCTGACCTACGTCTTCCGCGAGTGGACGACACCGTATGGTATCGAACCATATCAGGACAACATCGAAGTCGTCGACGCCGTCTCGGGTCATGCCGGTGGTGAAACGGCGGGACCGACGATCTTCTATCTCGTCTCCATCCTCCACAACAACACCAATCTTGTCGACTTCGATTACGACTCGCACATCATCGGTGGTACGTCGTATGTGGCCACCAACCAGCTCCGTCAACGCGGCCATGCCAGGTTGAAGGGCTTCGACAGCCATACGCTGACGTGGGGACTGAACGATCTCACGATCGACGCCATCGGCAAGCGGACGGTGATCGAGTTCAACGATGCCATCTACGGCGGCAAGGTAGAGTCATGGGTCAAGAACCTCAAATGTGCACCGCCGCTTGTGAACGAAGGACTGTGGATCGATCCGTCGCAATACGTGAGCTGGACCGGTCTCGTGACCCGTATCATCGATCCCGTGGGCAGGACGACGACGTTCGGATACGATGAAACGACGAGGGAGATCCAGAAGAGCGAGTACCCCTTCAAGAAGATCAACGGCAACTACGGTGCCTGTCCGAACGTGGACGTTTCCTGTGCCGTCCTGACGCTGAAGTCGAAGCGCATGAGAGAAGTGAAGGAACTGGACGTGAAGTACGGTTTGACGTGGGCCCACGAGCCGGCGACGACGACACAGGTTCTCGCCAGTCCCATTCCCGCACCCGGAACGGAAATGGACATCGTCAACGGAACGCTGAGTCAGATCGTCCAGGACCTCAAGAAGTACGACGTCGAGACCAATACGCACCTGACGACGGAGAGCTACGTCGTCAACGTTCATGAGCCGACGGATCCCGCCAAGCGGAGTTTCAAGTCGGGCGTTACCTATACGGACGTCGTCGGTGCGCGTACCAGGATCGAGCGCATGACGACGGAAGTCATCAGTCTTGGCCGTGCGAGCGCGGGCTGGCCGAAGGTGTCGCATTCGGACGTAACGACGCACGAGATGGAAGCCGAAGGCATCATCGAGCGGACGATCACGGGCTACATCGAAGTACCCGCATGGGTGTCGGGTCCCCACTCGAACATCCGACTGCCCGGCAGCGTCGAGAAGACGACGATCGTCGGCGCCACGACGCTCCCGCGTACGCGTCAGGAATTCACCTACACGGTCGGCACCACACCGATTCTTCCCTATATCGGAGGATGCTCGGTGAGTACTGGTGACGTTCACAATGATGTCGTGAAGATGTTCGGTCATGCCCTGGAGAAGAAGACGGAGCTTCTGAAGGTATGGAAGAGCGGGGCGTGGACGCAGGACCTGAAGACGGTGACCGAATTCCAGCATGTGGCACGTCGTGTGGATACGGTCCTCATCCGCTACTGGGACAAGCATGCGAGCTATGCCGCCTTCCTGAACTACGTCAGTACACGGAATCCGGCCTGGACGCAGGAACGTGCTACGGAAGAATGGAACATGACCAACGACGACTCTCCATGGATCGTACTCTGGCCTACGCCGCTCACGACGATCTTCACCACGCCGCCCCTCTTCAATCTGACGAAGGCCGTCGAACTGCAGGACCCGAACAATGGCAATGCCATCCTGAAGCGGGTCGAAACGGACTATGATGTGACGAGTCACCGGACCGTGGGTACGGGTGAGCGTCCTAACCTTTCTTATGGAAAGCAGACGGTACAGCGGGTCTATGGCGCGGGCCTGACGAACGCCATCACGACGACGGTGGCCTACGCTCCGTCGGATAGTTGGACGATCGGCGACGGAGCGCTACCGGAATCGGTGACGGACGGTATTGGTGCTATCACGAAGTTCAACTATCAGCCACTCGACAACTCATGGCCGTCGGCACTTGGCGTATCGAATACCGGCATCGTCTCGGCGAAGATCCTGTACAACGATCACGTCGGTGCCGGGACGCCGACCAACATCTCTCTGCGTAGCCTCGGTACGGCGATGTACGAAAAGCCGTCGGTCACCGAACGCCGCGTGCGCAAGTATCTCACCGGCGGGGGCTCGCTGCAGACGAAGTCGCTCGCGTCCTTCCAGACGTATACGCACTACGGTCTTCCGCAGGACGTGATCGACGAGAACGGCTTCCTCTCGCGCTTCCGCTACGATGGTATCGGACGCCTGCAGTACGCATGGCTTCCCGGCGACTTCCCGACGGTGCCACCTACGACGTACGACTGGCACGCCTATGATGTACTGGATAACGTCCGGACCTACGAGGCCAACGGTTATGCCGCGATGGCCGGTTCACCATCGCGTGAAGTGACGTGCATCGGAGACTGTGCTGCCGGTGTCGATAACGCGATGTCGTATCAGTACTGGCCTCAGATGACGATCGGCCGACGCCTTGCCGAGCAGCGTCCACCATGTCCCTGCTCACAGTCGACGCCGATGATGGGCCGCATGGATCATGGCGATGACGGCAAAGGTGGAGACGAGATGCAGTACATCCGTCAACCCCTGCCGTCGACTACGGAGACGAAGGTCTACTACTATCAGGCCGTCAATGCAGCGTATGATGCGGACTTCGTCTTCAATCGTTGGGATCATCTCACCGTATCGAGCGCTTCGATCAAGGCATCCATCGCCAAGGTGACGGGGTCGTGCGTGGCCTTCACCGTGACGGTCACGGCTACCGGAGTAACGACGGTCGGCAGGAACTACATCCTGAACTGCTATCCCGTGCCGGATATCACGACCGTGCCGACGAATCAGTTCGCGGGTCTCGTCAGCAGCAACGCCGACGTCGATATCGACCTCGCCTCCATCATCAACAGCATCAAGTACAACAGCGCGTTGTCGACGGCCGATCCGTTCAAGATCCACGTGAAGATCGAAGTGGATGAAGGCTCACTCGGCACCGTCGAATTCAGCCGAGTCTGGATGGATCTCGGCGGCAGCTTCCGCACCTGGGGTCAGAGCGCGGAACGCGATTTCACGCTCGCCTTCAAGCACACCGATGCCGGTACGACGCGCTCCGTCGTCAGCCTGGCCAAGATCGATGACCGGGCCACGACGGCGTATCCGACACTGGCATATGGATCGCTTACGATGGAATCACGTCATGCCAAGGCTTTGTCCGTCCTTACCTACGACGACCTCGTCAAGGAACAGCGCTGGAACTACGGCCCGCTGGTGCAGAACATCCTGCCGCTGACGACGACGACGCATGGCTCGGTGTCGACGTCGTCGTACTTCGGCGACGGCCTTGTGAAGAAAACCGTCGATCCTCAAAGCCATGAAGTGACGAATACCTACGACGATCTCGGTCGTCCGGAACAGGCTCTGACGTCGGCGGTGAACTACAAGTGGACGACTCCGATCTACAACGTTTCGTCGGTTCAGACCGGTAGCGAAACGCTGAAGACGACGACGACCTATACGATCGCGAACCCGTCCACCCTTGGCTTCCCCACGAGCATCGAACAAGCCTTCAACGGCTATTGCCGCTATGTCGTCACGAAGACCGGCCAGCTTGCCGGGCAGACGCCGAAGACGACGGCCCAGTTCTTCGACGCACGGGACAGGGTCGTGTTATCGGTCGACCAGTACACGAATGTTGCCGACGTTGCGAGCCTCCTTGCCGGTGGGACGACGGTTCCGGATCGGAACCATATCACCCAGTATACCTACGACATCCAGGGTCGTACGAAGCAGATCGTGAGTCCCGGCGGTCAGGCCATCCGCTACTGGTACGACAAGCATGGCCGCATCAGGTATACCTTCCAGACCGATCAGGGCTATACGTCCTATGCCTACGACAAGCTGGGGCGCGTGCGGTTCTCGCAGACGGCGGCCCAGGCCCTCGTCAACAAGGTGGCCTACTATCAGTACGACGACCTCGGCCGCATGACGGCCATCGGCGAAGCCGCACTCGCGACGGCACCGCCGTCGCCCATGATGGGACAGGACCATGGTGGTGTCACGGGTGACCGTATCTCCAAGGGTGGTCCCACGATCCAGGCGCTGCCGGCCATGGACGAGGCCATGAATCTCAACCGCTGGACGGACCGCCTGGGCCCCGACTCGCTGCAGACCGGTGTCGGCGTGTCGCCCGTCGTGACGGCCAACCAGACGCTTCTCATGACGCCGGTACGCGTACCGTATGCCCTGTGGGCCGCCAACAACGTCGCTCGCAATCTCACCTGCGACGAGATGCTGAGGACCGTCCTTTCCCCGCGCTTCAGTCCGATGCTGAATCCGGGCAACCAGATGCAGGTGCTGCACCATCCGGCCTACATGGCTGCCTATCCGACCATCACGGCTCCGGCCACGACGTTCGAGCATGCGGGCACGTATCCGGAGTTCGTGCTGCAGACGACGTGGTACGACGAGATGCCGCCGACCGTCGGCGTAGCCTGGGCCGCCCGCCCGAGCGATGCCGCCTGGCAGGCCATCACGCCCATGCCCGGTTCGACGTGGCAGGGGAACTGGAAGGGACGTCCGTCGCTGACGGCCTACCGCACGCATGGCGGTCAGCCCTTCCACTACGTCCTCAGAATGTACGACGAGCGCGGACGTCTGGCCTCGATGGTGCGGTACACGGAGAACGTCGGCTTCGACGGTGTCTACTATGCCTACAATGCCATGAACAGGATCGTGTCGGTCCACGTCGTCGACCCGTCGAAGCAGCATGCGACGTGGTACACGTACGATGCGAGCGGCCGTGTGTCGTCGATGGCGACGCGGTCGAGCGATGCGGGGTATGGCAATGGTGCCGGTTCTCCCGGTCCGAACGCGGTGCACAACATTCCGACGATGCCCACGCTCCTGACGCCTCCGCCCACGCGCGACATCAGCTACACGTACGACACCCGTGATGCGGTGTCGCAGACGACGTACACGGATCTCGGCAAGAAGACGGTGTACACGCGGAACAAGGCAGGGTGGCTGATGGAGAACAAGACGACGAACACGTCGGGTTCGACGACGTATCACCAGCAGCGGTTCGCCTACGACAACCTCAGCCGTATCACGGACCAGTACTGGCAGAACGAGGCCCTCAACCGCACGGAGGCGTACGGCTACGATGAAGCCAGCCGATTGACGCTATGGTCACGTAGTATTCCCGGTGGTGCGGCGGAGTATCTGGATTGGTACTTCTACGACCGCTCGGGCAACCGGATCCAGAAGGATCGTACCACCCCGACGACTGCCTTTACGACGGAACAATATGCCTACGGAAACGCAGGTCTGTATCAACGCGCGAACTGGCTGACGGGCTCGACGCGGACGACGGGTCTGGCCCGTACGGATGCGAACACGTACACGGAGAACGGCGGTATCGCGACCCGTACGCGGTCGGAAGACCTGCTCGTCAACACCACGCCCTTCGGTCGTCAGACCTACGAGACGTGGAGCTATGACGCCAACAACCTCGTCGAACGCTACACCCGCGCCTCGGTGGTGAAGAGCCAGAACCTTGCAACCGGATGCTATCCCGACGCGCTCACGGCCCCGCGTGATGACTGGCGCTACCGGTACGCTCCGTTCATGGAGCGTGAGCAGAAGCGTCAGGTCGAACTCTCGAGCGGAGAGTATCAGCTCGAAGGTCTCGCCTGGGTGTACTACGGTCTTGGTGGTGACAAGAAGCAGTTGTCGGTCTGGAACGGCGTGCAGGGTACGTGGTGTCTTCAGAACAATCATGTGTTCCTGTGGCCCGTGGAGTACAACAGCTACGGTCCGATGAACACGCGGATCATCACGCGTGCAGCAGGAGGAACGAAGGAGATCGTCTTCACGGATCATCTTGGCAGCACGGTGCAGGTACGTCGCGGCACGCCGGAATACGGTGCGGACCAGCGTGCGTACACGGCCTTCGGCGAGGACGTGAATCTTCCGAACGAAGCGCTGATGGGTCGTATGGGCTACATCGGCCGTGAGACGGACAACGAGAGCGCACTGGGCTTCTACGGCGTCAGGCAGTACGATGCGGGGTATGGGAGGTTCCTGTCCGTGGATCCACTGTGGAACAAATACACCGCACTGACGCCGTATCAGTATGCTGGGAACAATCCGATCACGAACTATGACAACAATGGGCGCGAGATTATCCCCATTGGAACGGAACAGGAGCAGATGCGCCTCATGGAGTATGTCGATTGTGCGATCGAGTTCTTTGCCGAGAATGGAGCCTATGAGGCTGCTGCGACCCTCTTAGCTGCTAAGAACATCAAAGATGTCAAGATCAAGTTCCGATTTACCACACACGACCGGTCGCATGAGTACCCAATCATGGGTGCGAATGGTAGATGGCAATATCCTCCGTCATTCAACCCGTATAATAATACCTTATCTTGGAACCCAACCGTTGGTTCTGTTGTTGATAATGCCCTGATTTCACCATATGAGCTTCTTCTCCATGAGTTTAGTCATGGAGTGAGATCTTTTTTGGATGAAGCCCAGTACTTCGTTGATATTGATGAGGAGAAGAGCCATGATCCCCAGTATGATAACGTAGAGGAAAGGCGTGTTATTCTTGGTATCGAAACAAGGACGGCCCGGATACTTCATAGGCTATTGGACTCAAGTAGGCCATCGCGATCCAATCATCGTGCTGAGGTTCGTAAGGTTGCAAAGCCAACAGATACTCCGGACGTAAGCAAAACAGACGGACAGGAAGCGAGTAAAAGCGACTCAACAAAAAAGGATTAAGTAGTGAAAGCCATTTTGAGTGTATTCGTGATGCTAGTGCTGCTGACCTCTTGTGGAGGGGCTCGACACACTGGTGTGAAATCCGGTGATGATGGGTTGTGCCTAGACTGTTATTTTCTAGGAACTTACCCCCTCACTGCTTACTTTACAACCAGCCTATCCAAGCGAGACACTTCATTGTACCTTGCACATAGCAGGGATACAGATCAAGTTCGAGTTCGTCATGTTTTGAATTTGCTGGATCAATGCCAACGACTTGATCAATCAGATCCCGCTAGAATACATACATACTGTACCATATCCAGACACGGGCAAGAGATCGGACGAGTAGGTATTCCTCCAATGAGGCTGGTTACGCCAAGTAGTATTAAGCTATACTGGAACGGCTACTTCTGCGATTGTCAATGGGAGGTCTTTCCTCTACTAGTCCAAGGGTTCGAGCCCGCATATCGAGATACAATTCTTGACTACATTCAAGGGGGAACACTCAATAGGGGTGTCCCAAGGTAGTGATCATCCCCCCATCTAGTTGACAGTGGCTCGATCTCATTTCCGATATTACGGAGGAGGTTACCATGACAAACCCGAAACGCAGATAACGGTACGATGAAGCATTCAAACGCGAGGCAGTAGCCCTCGTGATAGAACAGAAGCTGCCCTATACGCGAGCAGCGAAACAGATTGGCGTAGCCGAGGAGACGCTACGTCAATGGGTAGCGAAGTCGGGCCTGAAGCAGCAGGAGGATTCGGAGAAGACGGACAAGCAGCGTTTGCGGGAACTCGAGCGAGAGAACCGTCTTCTGCGGCAGGAGCGCGACATCCTAAAGGAGGCCGTCGGTATCTTCAGTCAACGCCCGAAATGAAGTACCGCTTTATGGACGATCGTCGGGCGAAATGGTCATTGCAGGCCATGTGCCGTGTCCTTGGCGTGAGCCGGCACGGGTACCACTGCTGGAAGCGTCGTGGACCCTCTGTTCGTACTATTCGCCAATGGCAGGCTCATCGAGCATATGCGTTCGGTCCATGAGCAGAGCAACGGGACGTATGGCAGCCCTCGGATGACGCTGCGGAACAGTGGTGAAGTGGTCACCCGCAAGACTGTCGAGAAGCTGATGCGTAGGAGTGGCCTGCAAGCCACGCGTAAGCGTCGTTACCGGCCTACGACCGATTCGACCCATACACTTGCCCCTGCACCGAATCTGCTGCAGCGTGCCTTCGTCGTCAAGGATACCGACCGTGTGTGGGTCAGCGACTTCACGGAGTTGCCTTGTCGTAACGGTAAGGCGTATGCCGTGGCTATCATGGATCTGTGTTCACGACGTATCCTGGGTATGGTTGTCTCGCACACGATGCAGACCAAGGCGCTGCTCCGGGCTTTGGATGATGCCTGCAGAACACGGAGAACCCTGCCTTCCGAGCCGGTCATATTCCATTCCGACCAAGGTAGTCAATACAACGCCGACATCTTCAGAACCGAACTGGCAAAGCGCAACTTCCAGCAGAGCATGTCCGGACGTGGCAACTGCTATGACAACGCTCCGATGGAATCCTTCTGGGCACGGATGAAGACAGAGCCTGGACGTCCACTTCTCTTCGACGACCTACGAGATGCTCGGTCGACTGTCTATCGTTGGGTCCACCTGTTCTACAATCGCCTGAGACTACATTCAGGCATCGGACTCATGACGCCTGTTCAGTTCGAGCAACAACTAGCTGTACAACCAAACGATCGTACTCACTGTCAACCAAACCGGGGGAACATCATCCTCCCTGTCGTGATCGTCATGGAATGAAAGCCCCTTCCTTCAAATGAAGGAGAAACAAGCCTTTCCTTGGTGTATTTACGCAGGCCACTTGAACCTCGTGTTCCAATATGTGGATGAACTGAACCGACGTTCTGCGCGAACTGGCTGACGGGTTCGACGCGGACGACCGGCCTCGCCCGCACGGATGTTAACACGTACACGGAGAACGGCGGTATCGCCACCCGTACGCGGTCGGAGGACCTGCTCCCTTCGAACCAGGGCCGTGGTCAGTTTCGACTGATGATGTTACCGAACGAAAGGCATCGATGGATGACGCGCTCACCGCCGCCTCATCCTGTCGTACTCGATCACTCGTCCTCTTCCTCGTCATCGATCTCCACATCCGGAATGTGCGTGAAGGCGATACGCATGGGCGCACTGTCCAATGCATTGTGGGCGCCGCCGAGGTAGACGGTATTCCTGCCGTACTTGAGGTTGAGCTTGTCGATGGTGGTGTTGAGCGCTTCGCGTGACGGACCCGTGTGCTCGAACATGGGCACGGGTGCCATGCCGGCCGGAATGAGCTTGTTCAGCGAGACGGCGACGAAGAAGGGGGCGCCGTCATGGACCGGGCGCTGCTCGAACATGCGGGCGAGGGCGCCGGTGAGCTGGACGATGTCCTGCGTGGGCGTGAGGTCCATGTCGCACTTCCATCGGTCGCCGGCGACGTAGCGCACGCGTACGTCGAGATTGGCCGTGAGAAGGCCATACTTCCTGAGCCGCATCGCGGCTTTCTGCAGGAGGCGGTGCATGACGCCATCGGCACTTTCCTGTGTGCGGAGTCGTGGGGGAAGGACGTGTGAGTGTCCGACGGTGGTCTTGTTGGGTTCGTTGAAGGGAACCTGTTCACCCCGAAGTTTGGCCCAGAAGCGATCGCCCTCGATGCCACCCCATACGGCATGGAGCTTCTCCTTCGGCGCATTGCAGAGCATCTCCACAGTGTAGATGCCGTGCTTCCACAGACGCTTGTGCATGTTCCGGCCGATGCCGCAGATATCCCGCAGTTCCATCGAATAGAGGATGTGGGGAAGATCCTCGCGCTCGATGACGACGAGGCCGTCGGGTTTCTGCAAGTCGCTCGCCGTCTTCGCGAGGAAGTCGTTCGGGGCGATGCCGATGGAGCACTTCATGTACGGACCAACCTTGTCGGCAATGGCCTTCTTGACATCAAGCGCGATGGCTTCGGCCTTCGCACGCTGGCGCGCGCTGCCGGTGAGATCACAGACCATCTCATCGATGGACATGACGCGCCTGACGTGAACGGCGCTCTCGACGGCTTCGACGAGCCGATTGTGATACTCTATGTATTTACCATGTCGGGCAGGGACGAGGATGAGATCCGGGCACATCTTCTTCGCATCGCCGATGATGGTTCCCGTACGTACGCCGAAGCGTTTGGCTTCGTACGATGCTGCGATGGCGCATGTGGTGTCGGCCATGACGGGAACGACGGCGATGGGCTTGCCTCGGTACTGCTCGTGTTCCTGCTGCTCCACCGAGGCGAAGTAGCTGTTGAAGTCCACGTACAGGCTGGAAAGCATGGCGAGAGTCGAAGGATGGTCGTTGATGCGGTCGAGAACGGTAGCCTGCCCGAAGCAAGATACCACGCCCGACGTGTCTTCATAGCACGATCGGTCGCAGGGCGGAATAAGGTGCAAGAGGCCTGTCGGATCGGGACTTTTCCTTAATTTGGACCAATTCCAAAGAGTATCATGAAGCCTCTCCCCATACAAGCGATGTCGGTTGGAACGCTCTGCCGGATCGTCGGAATCACCGGTGACCCCGCAGCGTCCAACCGTATTCAGGAACTAGGACTTACGTTGGGAACGATCTGTACGATCATGCGCAAGGCGCCGTTCGGAGGTCCCATCGAAGTCGCCATCAACCGCACTCGCATCGCCCTTCGTACGGCAGGGGACCTGCAGGTCTACGTCCAGGCTACATGAAGCCGCTTTCGACCGTCGCCGTCATCGGCACTCCGAACGTCGGTAAGTCCACGCTGTTCAATGTCCTGACGGGACTCCAGCAACGGGTCGGCAACTTCCCGGGGGTGACCGTCGAACCGATGGTAGGAACCGTGGAAGCCGATGGACACCGCGCGGCGGTGATCGACCTGCCGGGTATCTATGGCATGGAGCCTGCGTCCGAGGACGAACGTTTGAGTGTCGATGTCCTGAAGGGTACCCATCCATCCATTCCGCGTCCCGATGCGATCCTGCTCGTGATGAATGCGGCCAACGCCGAAAAGTGCCTCGTCCTGTTCTCCCATCTCGCCGCACTCGGTCTGCCGATGGCGGTAGCCGTGACGATGGTGGACAGCGTGAAGGCATCGGGCGGAGCGTTCGACGATATCGGGCTGATGCATACGCTCGGTGTTCCGGTTCTCCCGGTCGTTGGGGCCAAGGGTCTCGGAGTGGGTGACGTCAAGCATGCCCTCGTGGATCCTGTCGTACCTCGTGTACCGGCATCGGTACTGGCTTCCGATGCTACCATAGAGGAACGTTTCACCTGGTCGCGCGGCGTCGTAGACCGGGTGATGATTCCAGGTTCACCGGACGTCGTGACGGAGCGTCTGGATCGTGTGCTGCTCCATCCGATATGGGGCGCCGTCATCTTCGTCGTCGTGATGGCCCTGTTCTTCCAGTCGATCTTCACGTGGGCCGAGCCGCTGATGGATCTGATCGAAGGCGGCTTCGGCCTGTTGCAGGATGCCGTCGACGGCATGGCATTGCCGCCATTGGTGAAGAGCTTCCTTGCGAAGGGACTGCTCGCAGGTGTCGGTTCGGTCATCGTCTTCCTTCCCCAGATCCTCATCCTGAATCTGCTGATCACGGTACTCGAAGAATGCGGGTATCTGGCGAGAGCGGCATTCCTGGTGGACAGGATGATGGGACTCTTCGGGCTGCAGGGGCGCAGTTTCATTCCGCTGCTCGGCTCGTTCGCCTGCGCCATTCCGGGAATCATGTCGGCACGCATCATTCCGTCGTACAAGGACCGTATGGCCACGATCATGGCCACGCCGCTGATGACATGTTCGGCGCGTCTGCCGGTCTATGCCTTGCTCATCAGCGCCTGTATTCCCGCAGCTACGGTCTTCGGCATGATGTCGTTGCAGGGTGTCGTCCTTGCATCGTTGTATATCGTCGGAGCATTATCGGGTCTGTTGATCGCATTGCTCCTGAAGCGCACGATGTTCCGTGGCGCCGTCGTGCCCTTCCTCATGGAGTTCCCCCCGTACCGCCTTCCGTCATGGAGGAGTACGGGTATCACGATCATCGGCAGGGCACGCGACTTCCTCAAGACGGCAGGGACGGTGATCCTCGTCTTCTCCCTCGTGTTGTGGCTGTTCACCGAGCTGCCGCGTGTGGACGTTCCCGAAGGAACGCCGCCGTTGCGCGCTCAGCAGATGCAGATGGAAGGGTCCTATGCCGCAGCCGTCGGCTCGGCCATCCAGCCAGTCTTCGCACCGTTGGGCTTCGACTGGAAGATCACGCTCGGCGTGCTGAGCTCCTATGCGGCACGCGAGACCTTCGTGAGTGCGATGGGACAGATCTATGCCGCCGACGTTTCCGAAACCGATTCCACCCTGCGCGACGTCCTTCGCGCCGAACTGCCGCTGGCTACGGGCCTCGCAGTTCTCGCCTTCTATGTTTTCGCATTGCAGTGCGTCAGTACCATGGCCATCATGAAGCGCGAAACGGGATCGTGGAAGTGGCCCGCTCTATCGTTCGTCATGACCTTCGTTCTGGCCTACGGTTCGGCCTGGCTGGTGCATGGTATCTTCAGTTAGGATCGAGGTCGCCGGAACGGTGCCATACCTGCGGCTCAGAGCAGATATCCACCAAGCAACAGGGTCGCGATCGAGAAGTAGATGATGATGCCCGTGACGTCGGAAAACGTGGCGACGAAGGGGGCCGACGATGCCGCGGGGTCGAAGCCGAGGCGCTTCATGAGCAGGGGAAGCATCGAGCCTGCGATGGTACCTGCCAGGACGATACCGACGAGGGAAAGGCAGACGACGAGGGCGAGCATCCACGTCGTGGGACTCGTCGTTCCGTCCATCCATGCACCGATCATGATGCGCAGGAAGCCGAGGAAGCCGAGCAGGATGCCGAGCAATAGTCCGGCCGCGAGCTCGCGTCGCATGATACGCCACCAGTCGGACAGCGTGACCTCTCCCAGGGCGAGGGCGCGGACGATGAGTGTGGCTGCCTGGGATCCGGAGTTCCCGCCGCTGGAGATGATGAGAGGCAGGAAGAGGGCCAGCATCACGGCGCGTTCGATCGTGGCCTGGAAGACGGACAATGCCGTCGCCGTAAGGAAGCCGCCGAGGAAGAGTACGACGAGCCAGGTGGCACGCTTGCGTACGAGCTCCATGAGCGGAACGCTGATGTACGGTTCCTCGAGAGCTTCCACACCGCCGAACTTCTGCATCTCTTCCGTAGCCTGGGCTTCGGCGACGTCGAGGACGTCGTCGAGTGTCACGATGCCGAGCAGCTTGCCATCGGAATCGATGACGGGCAGGGCGAAACGGTCGAGTTTCTTGAAGGCCTGGACGGCCGTCTCCTGATCGTCGGTGGCCAGCAGGGACGGACACTTCTCGTCCATGAGATCCTCGATCAGGCTCTCGGGTCTGGACAGCAGGATCTCACGGATGTGGATCTCGTCGATCAGCGTACCATGCTCCGTGACGTAGAGCATGTTGAGCGTTTCGGAATCCTTGCCGTAGTTCCGGATGTGATCGAGGGCCTGCTGTACGGTCCAGTGCTTCTTGACGATGACGTAGTCTGGCGTCATCAGACGGCCGACGGAGTCTTCGGGATAGTTGAGGAGTGCCAGGGCGATGCTGCGTTCTTCGGCGCTGAGGGTGTTGATCAACTCCGATACGACGTTGCCGGGTAGGTCCTCGAACAGTTGCGTACGGTCGTCGGGCGACATCTCGTTGAGGACGGAGGCCACTTCCTCCTTGGCCATGTCGTGCAGCAGATCCTGCTGCGTATCGAAGTCGCAGTAGGAGAAGGTATCGGAAGCTACATCCTTGGGAAGCAGACGGAAGACGACGACGCGACTTTCCTCGCGCAGTTCGCTGATGAGGTCTGCAAGATCGATGGCGTCCCAGTCTGCAAAGACTTCGCGAATGGTCTCGAAGTCCCGCACGGCGATGAGCTCTTCGATCTCCGGAGTGATGAGGTTGCCGTACATGACTGCGAATCTCGTGAATATCGGGGGAATGACATGCCGCCGGTGCCGTACTTCCGGGTCGAGTGGCGATAATGTCCCTACATTGCGTCCTTTCCGGGGGCACGTCGTCATGCCTTGCATGACGACGGCCTTCCTACATATTTCCCGGATGATTGCCATGACCATCAGATCCTGTGTGCCCGCATTGACGACCATTGCCGTCCTGGCTGGCTGCTCGTCGGATAACACGGCTCCTGCCACCACGTCCATCGAAACGCCTGCCGCCTATATCGTCAACGGAGCATCCAACAACGTCCAGGTCATCGATCTCCGGACGATGAAGACCGATGAGACGATCCAGCTCAATGGCGCGACCTTTCCCCATCACGTCTATCTGAGTCCCGACGGAACGCGTCTGGCCGTGGCCATCACGAATACCGATCTCACGGGCGGACATGGGGGACATGCCGGTCACGGCGGGGGGAACTACCGCATCCAGATCATCGACAGCGGCACGGGAGTGATCGAACGCGAGATCGCCGTCGACGGCATGCCGCACAACGCCGCCTTCTCGAAGTCCGGTACGCAGCTCTGGTTCGGTGAATCGGGCGACCCGGTATCGAAGGTCCACGTCTACGGTACGGCAGACTGGACGAAGCTCGGCACGATCGCGGTCGGCAAGGGACTGTCCGAAGTGACGTTCTCCCACGACGGATCGCGCGTCTTCGCCACCAATACGGGAGATGCGAGTGTGACCGTCATCGACCCGGCTACCCTGCGTGCCATCGATACCGTCGAGGTGGGCATGAATCCCGTCGGTGCATGGCCTGCCGCGAACGGATCGATGTACGTCGACAACGAGATGTCGCAGACGGTGATGGAGATCGACGTGGCCTCGCTCGCCATCACGTCGCAGATCGATCTCGGGTACAAGCCCGGCTACGTGGCATGGAATGCGCACCACGGAGAACTCTGGGTGTCGGACGCGACGGCAGGCCGTGTGGTGATCTACGGCAAGGAAGGCAGCGGCTGGGCGCAGGTCGCCGCGATCGCGACCGGAGCGGATGCCCATGCGATCGGATTCACGGCAGGGGGAGGCAAGGCACTGGTGACGAATCAGGGAGCCAATACCGTCAGCGTCGTCGACGTCACGAGTCGTATGGTAATCTCGACGATCGACGTGGGCATGAAGCCCAACGGTATCGCCATCAGGGAATGATCAGGAATGTGACGGGACCGATCGGGGCGCCTTCATTATCAGGACGGGCACCGTAGCCGAGCGCCGCAAACGGTGGTGGGCACCGTTCGCGGCGGGGTAACGATCACTCGTATCGCAGGGCTTCGATCGGGTCCAGGGAGGCCGCACGGGCGGCCGGATAGAGACCGAAGGTGATGCCGATGACGGTACAGGCCACCACGGAAAAGATGGTGGCGCCCCACGGCATGCTGAAGGGCATGCCTTCCATGCCCGACAGGCTGAAGAGCAGCGTCAGCAACCATGCGCAGCCGATACCACCGACGACGCCAGCGAGACCACCGAACTGGCACAGCACGACGGCTTCGACGAGGAACTGGCGTACGATCCACTTGCGTCGTGCGCCGAGAGCCTTGCGTACGCCGATTTCGCGCGTGCGCTCCTTGACGCTCACGAGCATCATGTTCATGATGCCGATGCCGGCGGCGAACAGCGCTCCCAGGCCCGAGATCCACGCCACGGCGAGAATGGCCGTGCTGAAGCCTGCGAACTGCGCACTCATGGCCTCGTTCGTGTCGAGCTCGAAGTTGTTCTCTTCATGCGGCTTTACGCCGCGCAGGACGCGCATGACGCCGATGGCCTCGTCCACCGTGGCCGGCAGCGCTTCCTTGTCGTAGGCCTTCACGCTGATGTCCACGCTGGCGTCCCATTCCCAGGTATAGTATTTCACGAAGACGCTGATGGGGATGAGGACGCGGTTGTCCTGGCTTTGTCCCAGCATGCCGCCCTTCGTCTTGAGCACGCCGACGACGGTGAAGGACTGGTTCTTGATCGTGATGGTACGGCCCACGGCGCGGCCGTCGGGGAAGAGCTTCACCACGATATCGTTGCCGATGATGGCCGAGTTCTGGCTCAGGTCCACGTCCTGCACGCCGAAGACGCGGCCGTCGGAGATGTCGACGGGATTCACGACGAAGTACATGTCGTCGACGCCTATCAGCGATACGTCGGGGTCCGTGGACTGGAGCCCGGACTTGATGGTATAGCCCGGTGCCGTGTTGCTGATGGCGACCATGTTGGTGAGCGTCATGCGCTCCTTGAAGTCCTTCGCCTGCTGATAGGTGATGTTCTTGCGCCGGAGGTACTTCCGCCACGAGTTGCCGAACTGTATCGACGGTGTGCGCTGGATGAGGAAGGAGTTCTCGCCCAGGTCGGCCAGTTGTCCCGTGACTCCTTCCTGCAGCATCGACGTCACGCTGGTGCTGAAGATGATGCCGAAGACGCCGATGGCGACACTGAGCAGCGTGAGGCCGGAGCGCAGTTTCTGGCTTCGTACGGCATCGAAGGCGACGGCTATGGATTCGGTGAGATGCACGGTGCTGGACGATGAGCGTTGAACTATTCGAAGCGGAGGGCTTCGACGGGATTGAGTTTCGAGGCCTTGAGCGCGGGCAGGAGTCCGGCCAGCAGTCCCACGACGATGGAGACGAGGACGGCGATGGCCAGAAGATCGAGCTGGATGATAGGGGAGATGACGGTGGCCGCTTCGAACTGGAAGACGTCGATGGCGAGCCAGCGTGCGATCGTCACGAAGATCTGTGCGATGGGGAAGGCGATGATGGCTCCGGTGAGACACAGCAGTGCCGACTCGATGAGGAACTGGGCGAGGATCGAGGAACGCCGTGCACCGATGGCCTTGCGTATACCGATCTCCTTCGTGCGTTCCGTCACCGAAACGAACATGATGTTCATGATGCCGATGGATCCCACGACGAAGGCCAGGATGGTGAGGCCCATGCCGATAGCCCAGATGTAGAAGCGGATGTTCTGTACCTGGGCGTCGAAGGCCTTCATCTCGTTGATGGAGAAGTCGGCCTCCTTACCGGGAGGAACGTTACGGATGGAGCGCATCACGCCCATCGCTTCGTCCCGTACCAGATCCATGATCTTGTCGTTGCCTGCCTTGATGGCTACGGTGAGACTCCGGTCGACGAAGCCGTAGACGCCGCGGAAGGAGGACATGGGGATGAAGACTTCGTTGTCGACGAAGTCCATGAAGAGGAATCCACGTTTCTCCACGACACCGATGATGCGATAGGGCATACCGGCGATCTTGAGCATCTTTCCGAGGGCATCTCCCTTGGGGAAGACGGCCTTGGCGATACCATGGCCGATGACGACGACGTTGGCGGCCTGCTGCTCTTCGATGGGAGTGAAGAAGCGGCCTTCGGCGATACTGCCCGACGGCGTCTGTCCATACTTGCTCGTCGTGCCAACCACCGATGCACGGATGATGTTGTTGCCGTAGGCCACGCTGCCACCCCAGCGCCGCGCGATGGGCATGGCCACTTCGGGAGATTCGAGGCGCTCGCACAGGGCGATTGCCTGATGGTAGGTGATGTCCTTGCGCGACTCCATCTTGCGCCACGACCCGCCGCCGGACCAGTTCCATTTGTCGACGTAGAGCATGTCCTTGCCGATGACGCTGATGGTCTGCTCCCAGATCGAATCGAGTCCGCCGATCGTCCAGCCCATGAGAACGACGAGGACGACGCCGACGACGACACCTGCCGTGGTGAGGATGGAGCGCATGACGTTGACCCGGAGCGATTCCAGGGCGATGCGGAAGGATTCGGCGAATTCGGATGGACGCACCATGTGACTACCCGTCGCTTTCGACAAGACCGTCGCGCAGACGGATGATGCGGTGCGCATGGCGCGCGATGTCTTCTTCGTGCGTGACGAGGATGACGGTATTGCCCTGTTGCCAGAGCTGGCCGAAGAGGGCCATGATTTCCTGTCCTGTCTTCGAATCGAGATTGCCCGTCGGCTCGTCGGCGAGGATGATGGACGGATTCGTGACGAGTGCGCGTGCAATGGCGACGCGTTGGCGCTGGCCGCCGGACAGTTCGTTGGGCTTGTGCAGCATGCGCTGCTCGAGGCCGACGCGTGTGAGAGATTCCACGGCGCGGCGCTTGCGCTCCTGGGCGCTGGCACCGGCATAGACGAGAGGGAGCTCGACGTTCTGCAGGGCTGTAGCGCGGGGAAGGAGGTTGAAGGTCTGGAAGACGAAGCCGATTTCCTTGTTCCGTATCGAAGCCAGGTCGTCATCGTCCATGTCGTTGACGTTGTCGCCGTTGAACAGGTAGGTTCCCGACGACGGTGTGTCGAGGCAGCCGAGCATGTTCATCAGCGTCGACTTGCCCGAACCGGACGGTCCCATGATGGCCACGTATTCGTTCTCGCCGATGGTCACCGAGACGTCGCGCAGCGCGAATACCTGCTCATCGCCCATTTCGTAGACCTTGGCGATGTGTTCTATGCGGATGATCTCTCGCATCATTGTCCCTGACGCATGCGTTGGAAGCGCTGACGACGTGCTGCGGGATCCTCGCTACGGATGACGGAGCCCGGCTTGAGCAGTTTGCTCACGGCCTGGTACGGCGACACGACGATGGTCTCGCCCGCCTTCAGGCCACTCTTGATCTCGATGAAGCCCTGGTCGCTGATACCCGTTTCCACGAGACGCGGCGTGACGCGGCTGTCCTTGACGATCCACACCTGGGACGGTGGGCGCTTCTCCTTGCTCTCTTCGTCCTTTCTCTTGACGGCGGCATTGCGGTCTTCCACGCGGTCGTTGGCTTCAGGCGCTTCCGCAGGTGCACCATCCGTCTGCTGGATGGTGACGGCCTGCAGGGGAACCGCCGTGACGTCATGCTTGGTTTCCGTTTCGATGTCGACGTTGCAGGACATACCCGGGCGCATGCGTCCGTCCTTGTCGATCATGCGGATACGGACCTGGAAGTTGACCACCTCTTCCTGTGTGCCTTGTGCCGAGACCTTGGCCGAGTGACCGATCTCGTAGACGACGCCGCGATAGATCTTGTCGCGCAGGGCGTCGATCTTCACACGTACCGTATCGCCGATACTGATGAGGGCCACGTCGTTTTCGTCGACGTCCACCCATGCATTCATGGTGTTCAGGTCGGAGATGCGCATCATTTCCGTACCCTGCATCTGGGCCGTTCCCACGACCTTTTCACCACGCTCGACGGCGAGGTAGGTCACGACACCGTTAATGGGCGAGAAGATCGTCGTACGGCTCGCCGTGGCCTGCGTCTGCCGCAGTGCGCCGATGGAGCGTTCGTGATCGGCTTTCGCCGATGCATAGCGCCCTGCTGCGCTCTCGAATGCGGCACGGGCACGGTCGAATTCTTCGCGAGCGACGAAGTTCTTCTTCTGGAGTTCCGTGACGCGCTTCAGGTCGGCTTCGGCACGGTCGAGTTCGGCCTTGGCTATGGTGATGGCCAGGCGTGCGCTTTCGGCACCGGCACGTACCTGCTGGAGCTGCGTTTCCATGATGTCGGGCTGGATACGGGCGAGCAGTTGTCCCTTCGTCACGGTATCGCCATCGCGTACACCGAGGAAGAAGATTTCACCGCTGGCTTCGGACGAGACCTTGACCATGATTTCGGGTTGCAGCCTGCCGATGGCGCTGACCGTCTGCGTGATCGTACGCTGTTGCACCGCTTCGGTGCTGACGAGGATGGGGCCGTCCTTGCGCATCGTCGAGAACCACACTCCGGCTGAAACCAGAACGAGGAACAGCACGAGGATGGTGATGAGAAGACCTTTACGGGAGGATTTTTTGGCCATGGCGATGGTCCGTTGAATATCGGGAGTGAGATACTTCTTATTGAGCCGTCATGAGTCCGGAGGCGAATTCGGCCTGGTACCGGGCATCGTAATAGGAGTAGACGGCAGAGATACGGTTGATACGTGACACGACCAGTTGATTGGTTGCGGTCAGGACGTCGAGCTGATTGGCACTGCCCACGTTGAAGCGCTCCAGTGCGGCCTGCTGGTTGATCTCCGCAGCCTTGAGTGCGCGGGACGTGATCTCGAGCATGCGTTCGGCGGCTTCGAGCGTGAGGAAGGCTCCCTGGATGGACTGACGTACCTGGAGTTCGAGACGCTGTACGTCGGCCTGACGCTGCGTCAGCGTCAGCGACGCATTCTGGATGTTGGCATTCGTCTGGAACTGGTCGAAGATAGGAACGCTGAGTTGAAGGCCGAGAGAGACCTGGCCCTGACGGTCGAAATTCGCGATTTCGGTATTGCGCCAGGCATATCCACCCGATGCGTTGAGTGTAGGGAAGTAGGTGCCGCGCGCGATGGCGATGCCGGATTCGGCGGCGGAAGCCTGATGTCGTGCCGCGGCGATGTCGGGTCGGTGGCCGAGAGCCCTGGCGACGCAGGCGTCGAGGCTGCCCAGACGTTGACGGAATTGCTCGACGTCACTCTGTTCCGCCGAGGAAGGGAAGCTCGTTTCGAGGAATTCGGCCGGCTCATCGGGATTGAGGCCCATCGTGAAGAGCAGCCTGGCCTTGGCTACGTTGAGATCGTTCTCGGAACGGACGAGTTCGAACTCCTGGTTGGCCAGTTCCGTTTCCTGCGAGTAGACGCTGGTAATGGCGGTACGGCCTGCGTCGTATTGTGCCTTGATACGATCGAGCGTATTCCGGGAGAGATCGACGTTCTCGCGGCGCGTCTTCACCACCTGCATGGACCGCAGCACTTCGACGTACTGTCTGCGGACGTCGACGCCGATCTGCAGCCGTTGGGACTGGCCCCGCTTGTCCGCCGCGTCGAGCGTGTTCCTCGCCTGGTCGTAGTTCGCCTCGCGACGCATACCGTCGAAGACCGTCCATGTGAGGCCGGCACTCAGACCGTAGTTGTTGGGAAGAGGTTCGCCCTGGATGGGAACGCCGTTCACGAAGGAAAACTGCTTCTGGAGGTTCGTGAGCTGACGCGAATAGTTTGCGCTGATGCTCGCTCCGGGAAGGTAGTTGCCGAAGGCTGCCGTGAGTCCTGCAGCCGCTGCATGGGTCGACGCATCCGCGACCCTGATGTCGACGTTGTTCTGCGCTGCGATACGCAGACAGTCCTCGAGGCTGTATACCGGCGATGTACCCCGCACCTGTGCGGAGACGGATGCGGCAGCGGTGGCCAGGAGGAACACGAAGGAGAGTAACGGTCGTTTCATGGAGTGCTCCATACGGGCCTGATGTCTTCAGGTTACACTTTATCGTCGATCATTGGTGAATCGGCGTTCTGCATGGGGAGATCGAAGCTCGACCAGATGATAATTCACGGCCGTCAGATGGCGCCCTTCCTGTTCGGATGAGCCGGCCGTCATGATCTTGAGCTTGTTCTCCGACGTAGCGAAGAGGTGATAGGGAACGAGCAGTGCGTTGTCGAGCGTGAGCTTGCCGTAGGCGGCGACGACGCCTTCGAGACGTACGTTCACGTCGCCCGAGGAGAGCGTCGCGCTGCCGATACCGGACTGCGAATACTGTATCTGACGGAAGTGCCTGCCGAGCGTATCCAGTGCGTCGATGACGCGCCACAGGGTCATGAAGCCGTAGACGGGTTCCGGAACGCCGTTCTCGACGAGCAGGGTGGTATCCTGTGCGATCCACGACTGGTTCTGGCGTCCGCACGATTCGTGCAGGACCGGCAGGATGAGGGGCTGGAATGCGCCGCCCGGCGTGAAGGCCGCACGCGTCTCGTCGTCGACGGACGTGCCGATACGGTTGCCGAGGGAGTCGATGACGATATGGGCCTTGCGTCCGATCCACGGCGACGTCGTACGGCGCGATACGGCATCGTTGCCGCCTTCGCGCTGACGTTCCTCCGAGCTCGTGAGGACGATGGTGAGATTGTAGTGTTCGTCTCCTGTTACGGAGTCGCAGGTGATCGTGACGCTCTGGCGCCTGTTCTTCAGCAGGATCGGAGCGCCTTTCATCATGATGCTGTCGTGCGCCTCCGAATAGTAGACGAGCGTATCGCCTGCGACGAACTTGTATCGGAAGCACAGCGTGTCCTTGCCGAGAGGTTCGGTCCTGAAACCACGCTGGGGATAGATCTGTGCAGTGGAGGTGAGGGTCGCGCCGATGGTGACGACGAGGACCAGCAGGGTGGCACGGAGGGCATTCATCATTGGCGACGGCGTATCGTTGACGTTGTCGCGATGGTCATCGGAATCAGCATGGACTGCTGTCCGGTCATCGCCATACGCGAGTTGACGGTGGAGTGTTGGTTGATGGCGATGGGCAGGCCGTTGCGGACGTCGATCCGGATCGTTCCCCGTGCCGTGCCTTCGCCTTCGATCACCATGTCCATGCCGAGATTCCTGATCGAACCGCTGAGTTCGTAGGCCGACGTATGCATGTCGACGATGGCCATGGACGTTCCGAGCGTGTCCTTCATGCCGGTCAGGGTATAGACGACGGTCGATCGCGTGACGATGTCGCCACTCAACTGCGCGTTGTGTACCGTATCCACGGTGGAGACCGTCCACGTATCCTTGACGTTCAATCCACGGCCGGGAAACTGCGTGATGAAGTTCTTCATCATCGTCATGTTGTTCATCGCACCGTCGATCATCGTCGAGATTCGCGACGTGCTGTCGCTCGAAAGGGAAAGGACGTTGCCGAGCGACGTCATCATGAACCGCTGGATGTACTGGGAGGTGCCGGGCATCACGATCGACGTATCGAGGCGCATCGCCTCGCCCAGTCCCGTAGCCCGCAGCCCCATCCGTAACGTATCGTAGTGGAGTTCGAGTTCGTACTGCTTCAGTACGGCCTCGCGTACGAGGAGTCTGCAACCGAGCGTGCTCTGCATGTCGTTCTCTATTTCCTGCGACATCACGGACATCGTCTGTGAAACGTTCGATGTCATGTCGTAGGAATAGGAAGAGGAGGGCTTCAACCGGTACTCAAGATACGTCTGCTGTGCGCTCGCCGACGAGGTCAGGCCGACGATGACGAGAAGGATGAAGAGCATTGGCGGTATCTACCGAATGATGGACGGATACGTCTGGGACGTAGCAACACCGGGATTAGTGACAGCGGCAGGGCGGGAGGCGATCCTGCCCTGCCACCGGATCGCATCATACGTTCTCGCGCTTCTTCGCACGCTGGCGCATCGTCGTGTCGAGGATCTTCTTGCGAAGACGCACGTTCACGGGCGTCACTTCCAGCAGCTCGTCGTCCTCGAGGAATTCGATGCACTGCTCGAGCGACATGTTACGCGGAGCTTCGAGCTTGGCCAGACCGTCCGACCCGCTCGATCGCATGTTGGTGAGGTGCTTCGTACGGCAGGCATTCACGGACAGATCGTCCTCGCGGGCATTCTCGCCCACGATCATGCCTTCGTATATCTGGATGCCGGGCTCGATGAAGAGCGTGCCGCGCTCCTGGACCATTTCGAGAGCATAGATGGTGGCCATGCCCGTTTCCATCGATACCAGGGCGCCACGCGAACGTCCGCTGATCGGCCCTTTGTACGGTTGCCACGAATCGAACGTATGGTGCAGGATGCCTTCACCGCGCGTCGACGTCAGGAACTCCGTGCGGAATCCGATGAGGCCACGGGCGGGGACGAGGAATTCCGTACGCACGTTGTCGAGACCGGGCGTCATGGCCGTCATTTCACCCTTGCGTCGGCCGAGGATTTCGATGACCGTGCCGACGTGCGCTTCGCGGACGTCGACGATGACGTGTTCGATCGGCTCGAGCAGCTTGCCGTCCGGATCGCGCTGGAAGAGAACTTCAGGACGGGAGACGGCGAATTCGAAACCTTCGCGGCGCATCGTCTCGATGAGGATGGCGAGCTGGAGTTCGCCACGTCCTGCGACGCGGAAGACGTCCGGTGAATCCGTATCCGATACGCGAAGCGATACGTTGTTGCGCAATTCCTTGAAGAGGCGGTCCCGCAGCTTCGGCGTCGTCACGAACTTGCCTTCGCGTCCTGCCAGCGGCGATGTGTTCACCATGAAGTACATGGCGATCGTCGGTTCTTCGATGTTCACGTAGGAGAGGGGCTCGGTGCGCGAGCTGTGGGCGATGGTCTCGCCGATGAAGACGTTCTCGAATCCGGAGAGGGCGATGATCTCACCCGCTTCGGCTTCCGTCGTCTCCGCGCGGGCGATGCCTTCGTAGACGTACATCTTGGTGATGCGGGTCGTTTCGCGTGTACCGTCGGGTTTGATGAGGGCTACGTTGTCACCGACCTTCACCTGGCCTTCCGCGATGCGGCCCACGGCGATACGGCCTACGAAGTCGCTCCAGTCCAGCGCGCTGATGACCATGCCGAAGGGAACGTCGACGTCGACCTTCGGGCAGGGAATGTGCTTGACGATGGCTTCGAACAGGGGCGTAAGGCTTTCGCCTTCTTCTTCGAGCGAACGCTTGGCGATACCCTGCTTGGCGATGGCGTAGATGACGGGGAAGTCGAGTTGCTCGTACGATGCGCCGAGGGCGATGAAGAGCTCCATGATCTCGTCGAGCACTTCCGCGGGGCGGGCATCGCTGCGGTCGATCTTGTTGATCACGACGATGGGGAAGAGTCCCATCTCCAGTGCCTTGCGGAGCACGAAGCGCGTCTGCGGCAGCGGCCCTTCGGCAGCGTCGACGAGAAGGAGAACGCCGTCGACCATCGAGAGGACGCGTTCCACTTCACCACCGAAGTCACTGTGGCCCGGCGTATCGAGGATGTTGAACTTGAAGTCGTTCCACCGCACCGCGGCGTTCTTCGCCATGATGGTGATCCCTTTTTCGCGCTCGAGATCGTTGGAATCCATCACGCGTTCAATGACCTGCTGATTCTCGCGGAAGGTACCGCTCTGACGCAGCATGTGATCGACAAGGGTGGTCTTACCGTGATCGACGTGTGCGATGATCGCAACGTTGCGCATCCCGGTACGGGGCTGGAGTGACATGACCGTAATATTCCAATGGGTTTATGAGAACCACAAATATACCGCTTTCGGGGTTACGCTAAACCTTGGCCTGCATTACGGTTAGTCAATATCCGGAGGCCGGATTCGGGGGTCAGTAGACGCCTTCCGGGACGGAATACCCCTGGACGAGGTTCAGGAGCACGGGATTGCACCGGCGAAGCCATTCGGCGTGATCCCGGGAGCTTGCCGTATCCTGCACGGCGAGATAGATCTGGGTGAGGGCCAGCCGCGAGCGCATGTCGCAGGGGTCGGTCCTCAGCGCCTGGAGGTAGAGCGTGGCGGCCGTATCCAGCGCGCCCCGGCTCTGGGTGATGTAGCCCAGGTACTGCCACGGGGTGGAGAAGTTGGGCGGACCCTGCACGGTCATGTCGCGGAACAGCCGCTCGGCGGCATGGGGTTCGGTCGGACTGTCGAGGACCATCAGCGCCTTGGGATAGGTCCCGAGAGCCACGATCTGATCATGAGTGAGGCCGAGCTTGTGCTGCGGGGATTTCCGGAGTACCTGTACCGGCTTCCGGCGGAGCATGACCTGGAGATTCTCCGATTCGGGTACGGAATAGTAGTAATAGTAGTAGTCGACGTACGATTCCCTGGCGAACAGGGCACGCTCTGCGAAGGCGCTGGGCTTGAGTCCGGTGGAGAAGAGAATGAAGTCCGGCTTGCGCGAAAGGACGTAGGATGCGTTGTACTTGCGCTCCTTCCAGTGGACCGTCTTGTCGTCGCTGATTTCGGGGATCGTCTCCGGCTGGGTGGCGATGGTCCGGTCGGTCAGACCGAGCATGTCGATGACGGTCTGGTTGGAATACCACTTGAGTGCGCCGATGGTCGTGGCCGCGATGCTCACAGGCCTGCCGTTGGCCTGGGCGAAGTTCTTCAGCCACTTGCCGGTCATCGTCATCTTGTGCACGAGCTTGCCCTCCATCGTCATGGTGGCTTCGATCCTGGACGTTTCGGCACGTGCGACCCAGACGCAGAGGATGACGAGGACGCCGGCCGTCACGTAGCTGCCCTGCTTCACGCGGAAGCGTTCCACGAGGTATCGCAGGACGGCGTAGAGCAGCGGACTCGACAGCATGGCCACCGGAAGGAGGAATCGCTGATGCCGCAGGACGTCGCCACCGAGAACGGTGACGGCTACCGCCCATAGCAGGACGAGCACGGCGAGCATGACGATGGCCCGGCCTCGCAGGAGGACGAGGGATGAGATGGCACCGGCAAGCAGGACGTATCCGCCGGCGCCGTTCAGGAAGAGCACGAGGTAGTCGAGTCCGGCTCCGATCTGTTCTGCGGGCGAAGTCGTCTTGGCGGCGAAGGTATTGGGGAGGAGAGCGCCGTACGTCGCGTATCGCCACGAGGTCAGTGCTAACAGCGTACCGGCCATGATGGCGATGTTCCTGAACGTGGTGCGTCCGGGACCGTCACGCCACAACGTATCCGCCGCGAGTACCGCTGCCACGAGCATCGCTTCGGGCCGCGTCAGCAGGGCGATGCCTACCCATACGGCCCATCGCCACGAATGTGGTTGTCGGATATAGGCATCGATGGCCACGCCGATGACGAGCAGGAACAGCGACGTTTCCATCGCACTTACGGACCAGTACTGGAAGGCGGAGGTACAGCCGAGCACGGCGGCCGGCAGGGCCTTCCACACGGATGTATCGTCGGGTGTGACGGCGTCCGTGATGCGATAGACGAAGACCATGGTACCGGCCCCGCAGAGCAGGCCGAGAACCTGCAGGATCGGCATCGGATCACGCGACAGAAGATGAGCTGCGGCAGCGATCAGTGTCCATAGCAGCGACGTGATCCCTTCGACGGCTTCGCCGGGATTGAAGACCAGGCCGTGGCCGTCGACGAGGTTGCGGGCATAGGAGAGCGTGATGTAGCTGTCGTCCTGCACGAAGCGCATGTTCCACGCCGAGAAGGCGAACCATGCGATGGCGGCGGCGAGCAGAAGGAGGGCCGGGCGTTTCGTCATGCGAAGCGGTACTCAGAAGAAGTTGGACTCGTCACGCCATCGCACGATCTTCCATACGTCCGTGGCGACGGGACGCTCGAGCCGGAGATTGACGCGTCCCTGGGCCCGTATGATGTCCGTCGGCGAGAACGTGATGGTAAGGTTGAATCCGCGCGAGATGTTCTGCGCGAGGCTATCGCCGTCGGCCACGATGACTTCGTTCCAGACGAGGTCCAGTTGCTGTGCGGCATTGAACAGGCCGGCCGTCGCGATCATGTCCTCGTCGCGCCCCCACGTCACGTCGACGCCGGCGTCGTAGTTGCGGTAGATGAAGGAGAAGGTGCGATCGAGCAGGCGTCCGTACGTCAGGGTATCCTTGAAGACGTAGGCGATGCGGAAGTTCTGGAAGACACCGTCGATCGTACGCTGGTCGCCGAGCACGGGCTTGTCCGCGGCGAGGTTCGCCTTCGCGGGAGCGAAGGGATTGGTACATGCCGCCACGCAGCACACGATCGCCGTGATCGCGAGTGCTGTGGTGGCGGCACGCATCGTTACGTCACTTTCCGAAGATCATCGCCGCCACGCCGAAGAACATCAGCAGGCCGCAGAGGAAGAGCGTGACGCCTGCCCATGCGAAGAAGCTGGCGCGTGCTCCGCCGTAGGCGCTGCTCGCTCCGGCACCCATCGTAACGCCGAGTGCGGCGGCGATGCAGGCGAAGGCCGCCCAGTGCCAGTGCCATGCCTGGTGCAGGCCTACGAGGGCCGCTGCGGAGAGAAGGCCCAACGTGATGCCGAGAAGGCGGGTGGCCATGTTTTCCTGAACGTCTTCCTGAACAGGACCGCTGGAATGAACGTGTTCCATGATGCAGATCGAATGCGTGATGATGATGGTTCATGACTCCGAAGAGCCATGACGAATATACGAGTCAGACGGCTAGGACGGGCAAGTGGCTAGCAGCTTCCGTCGACTACCTCCGGGGGCGCGGCTTTATCGTTCCGTTGTTCCGAGTAGAGGAACCGGGCCTGCACGAGGGATCACAGGTATTCCTGTTCGTCATCTGTATGCAAGAGTGACATTGGGTGTTTGATTTCAGTAGGGATGGCTACGCCTTCCTACACTATTGGTACAGAATACCCGAAGGGGGGGGGGATAGTTGACCGTGGTGGATAGTGTTAGTTTCTACATTGATTCTTCTAGAGGGAATATGATCTACGTTATCGTCAGAGTTTCATTAGATAAGGACGAGAAGTCCCTGGTTAGGAACACGATTCTTGCACCCATATTTAATAAACACAATTTTGCCAATACAAAGACAGGGACATGGGAGGTAGAATGTAGGACTTCTGCCGCGGCATTGGAGGCAGTGGCTGAATTGATGGGAGAACTGCAAGGAGCCTGTGCTGAGCGTGATAGCCTACTGGATCATATTTGGATAATGCTTGACAAGTGGGGCGATAAAGACGAGTAGCTTAAGAAACGGCCTAGTATCGGTCGTTCGATACCATAGCCCGGTGCGCAACGTAGATACATGTGTTCTCGACGTACGTTACACCTGCGGTCTCGCACTTCTCCCGCCCATGCTCGCTCGTGATGCCGAGTTGCAGCCAGACGCAGCCAATGTCCGCACGGTCGGCATGACGCCGCAACGCTTCGTCGACGATGGCGTCGGTGACGTCGCTCGGACGGAAGACGTCGAGGATGTCGATGGGACCCGGCACGTCATCCAGCGTCGCGTAGCACGGAATTCCTTCGATATCGCCCGAGAACGGCGTGATACCGTAGACGACGTAGCCCTTGTCCCGGAGGTAGAGCGGAATGTCGTGGGCGGGCTTGCCCTTGACTCTCGACAGGCCATAGACGCAGATGGTGCGTGCGTTGCGGAGGATCGTCGCTGTGTCCATCATTGTTCCCGATCAGTTGGAGAGTTGTGCCTTGATGAGGCTCCACGTCGATTCCACGGTATCCGACGTGCGTTTGGCATCGCGCCACGACGAAATGCTCCACTGTCCCGTGGTCTCGGGTGTGATCGTCAGCACCATCGTTCCGTTCAGGGTAGTGGGCAGAGACGAAAGACCGTGATTCACGCGCAGCGTGTAGTCTGCGACGTAGACCGTGGAGTCGGGAGACGAGAAGGCGACGGATGCATTGGTGAAGTCGAGCGACGGTCTGTCGTCCTGCGTCAGCCGTGCGAGCATCGACAGGAAGGCCTGGCGCTCGCTCTGCAGGGACCAGCGCGCGAACAGCGTGGCGAAGCGTGCCCGTACTTCGGCCGATGGCTCGAACGAATAGGGATAGCGGCTGCGGCTCATGGGATCGGCCAGGCAGAGCATGAAGTTTTCGGTGTTCTTCTCGATGACGGCATTGCGGAAGTTGTCGAGCACGATGTCCGGACTCGTCGGCGGCGTGAAGGACGACCTGGACCCCGTGGGATCTTCGGGTGCGCGCGTATGACACGACACAGCCATCAGCGCCACGGCCATGAAGGTCAGGATCTGCGTGCGACGATGATGCATCGTTCCGACTCCCGTTCGTCGAAGGGGTGACCTGCATAGTTGCCTGCCGTCGTTTCCACGTTCAGCCCTGCCTGCGTGCACATGGCGAGGAGCTCGTCGTGCGTATAGAGCCATACGCGTTCTTCGAACTCGTAGTCGCCGTTGCACGGATTCGTGATGAGGATCGATTTCTTCACGAAGGGCTCTTCGATCCTGCGTTGCTGGACGATGGTGGCGCCGTCGATCATCGACACGGATTCCGGTACCAGCGTCGCACGGACGCGTGCGCTGTTGAGGAAGTCGAGGACGAAGGTTCCGCCCGGCACGAGATGATCGTGGACGGCCCGCAGTACACTCATGTGTTCTTCATGCGTATCGAAGTAGCCGAAGCTCGTGAAGAAGTTCACGATGGCCCGATACGGCGCTCCGGGAAACGGACCACGCATGTCGCCGGTCACGTAGGACACATTGGGATGGGAATGGAGTTCCCTGGCCTTTTCGATCAGATGATGCGAATAGTCGAGTCCGGTGACGACGTAGCCATGCTCCGCGAGGGCATAGGAATGGCGTCCATAGCCGCATGCCAGGTCGAGGACGCGGGCGCCGCGCGGAATGTGTGCCAGATCCGCAACGAGGGCAACGGCCTGCTGTGCTTCGGCTTCGGTGCGATGGGTATAGAGTCGCATGTACCAGGGGGACTCGAACCAGTTCGCATACCATGTCGGCTTCGTCGTCTGCATCATACGGGTGTCCTGCCTTCCAGTGCTCGTGCCAGCGTCGCGTCGTCGGCGAATTCGAGATCGGCACCTACGGGCACGCCCCGTGCGATGCGCGTCACGCGTACTTCCAGCGGCGATGCCATCTTGGCGATGTACTGCGTGGTGACCTCGCCCTCGACGTTCGGATTCAATGCGAGGATGAGTTCATGGACCGTTCCGTTCAGGCGCCCCATCAATTCCTTCAGGCGGATATCGGCCGGGCCGACGCCGTCCAGGGGATTCAACGCACCATGCAGGACGTGATACAGGCCCCGAAAGTCTCCCGTCCGCTCCACGGCCATGACGTCCGACGGTTGTTCGACGACGCAGATGACGGATCTGTCGCGCTTCTCGGAGGTGCAGATCGAACAGATCTCGCGGTCGGTGAACGTGCAGCAGGAACTGCATTCGCGAACGGAATCGCGCATGTGGACGACGGCGCGGGCGAAGGAAGCGACGAATTCGGGAGGTTGGCGTAGTATGTGGAAGGCTAGCCGCCGGGCCGTCTTCCGTCCGATGGTCGGAAGCGTGGAGAACAGCTCGACGACCAGTTCGATGGAATCGCTTGGAGTCATAGTCTGCGAAGATACGGGACGAATGTCTGGCACATACCGGCGGCGGCATATATTTGGGCAATGCAACAACCGGACGGTGTTGTTCGTTAACACGCTCCGAACATGACCACCAGTTCATCACGCGCGAGGATACCATGGGAATTTTCAGCCGAATCTCGGACATCTTCAAATCGAACGTCAACGATGCCCTCGACAACGCCGAGGATCCGGAAAAGATGCTCAAGCAGATGGTGCTTGAGATGGAAGAGTCGGTGAACAAGGCCACGCTTGCGGTGGCCAATGCCATCGCGAACGAGAAGGGCCTCGAGCGCAAGATGCAGAAGGAACGTGGCCTGGCTGCCGACTGGCAGCAGAAGGCCATGCAGGCACTGCAGGCCGGTCGTGAGGATCTGGCCAAGGCCGCACTGGAGAAGAAGGCCGTGGCCGACAAGAACGCCAACGATCTCGCGCCGATCTACGAACAGGCGAAGTCCACCAGCGTCAAGATGCGCGAGCAGCTCGATGCCCTCAAGCACAAGCTGGACGAAGCCCGGTCGCGCCAGAGCACGCTCATCGCGCGTTCGCAGGCGGCCAAGGCCCAGAAGCAGATCGCACAATCCTTCAGCGGCGTGGGCAGCGATGCCTTCTCGAAGTTCGACAAGTACGAAGGCAAGATCGAGAAGATCGAATCCGAAGCCGTGGCCTTCGAACAGCTCGCCGGCGAGAACACGAGCCTCGATCAGGAGTTCAAGAAGCTCTCCACGTCGTCGCAGGTCGATGCCGATCTTCTGGCGCTCAAGAAGGAGATGGGCATGCTGGACGAAGGAGAGAAGCAGTGACGGCAGACCACCGTCCAGTGTCGACGCCGAGGTAACGCTCCTATCATATCTTCTTCGATCACCACGATGTCAACCATGTCAACACCAGAATCCCTCATCGTATCCACACAGGATACGCTCAAGCGTGTACTTGCCGACAAATTTCCCAGTGCCATCGACTTCGGCGATGGGTCCTACGCCATTCCCTACGGCTCGTCCAGTGTGATGATCGTCGTCCGCCCCTTCACGGAAACGGATACGATGGTCGAATTCATGGCCCAGGTGGTCACGGATGCCACGATCACGGACGAGTTGATGCGCTGGTTGCTGCGCAAGAACGTCGAGCTGCACTTCGGCGGCTTCGGTCTGCTGTTCGACGATACGGTCGTCTTCTCCTACGCCATTCCTGGCGCCAATCTCAGCACCAACGAAATCGAGGCGGCCATCACGAGCGTGTCGATCATCGCCGACCACTATGACGACGAGATCGTGAAGATGGCCGGTGGAAAGCGGGTCATCGACGCGACGATCGACTAGGACATCCGTCTACGGCGTTCGCGCCGTGATACGGATGCTCCTGTTGAGGAAGCGTCCCTGCGGTGTGGTATCGGGGAATTTCTCCGTCGTCGTCGACGTCGTGATCGTGAATCGCGCGCGTGTCACGGAGCGGATGAATTGCTCCGTCACACGGGCCCGCTGTTCGGAGAGTTCGCGGTTGCGTTGATCCGATCCGAGGATGTCCGTACTTCCCGAAATGGTGATGGTGGAACCTTCGGGGAGGCGTTCCGTGAGCTGGCGGAGCAGACCCTTCACATCTTCGCTGAGCTCACTGCTGTTGTAGTCGAAACGCAGGATGGCTTCGAAACCGTCCGTGGCGAGGGCGATGGAGCGGCGTCCGTACGACGAGATATCGACCGTCGTATGGATGTCCTGGCTCAGTCCGCCGACGGCTACGTGCATGTCGAGTCGTGCGGAGCCCTGCGAGGCTCCTACGGGAAGAACGACGGGAATACGGGCCGTCGATGCCGACGTCGTCGTGTCCTTGCCATCGATCCTGATGGTATACGGTCCGTTCACACCACCCATCGATACCTGGGCGAGGCCCCGCAGTTCGGCGAACTGTTCCGCGTTGACGTATTCCTGCAATGGTGCGTTCTGGACGATGATGTCGACGCGGCGGTTCTCGGCGCGGCCTTCGACGTAGTCCTGGTTGGATGCTACGCGGGGCAGGACGAGTGCCTTCGTCGCGATACGGCTTCCGTCCACACCCAGGGCGACGAGGGCATCCCGTACCGTGCGTGCCCGGCGCTCGGCAAGGGCGGTTCCTTCCGGTTCGCAGACCGCTCCGCATGTCGCACCTTCCACGACGATCCTTCCCTGCGGGTTGCGGGCCATGACGGCGGCGATGCGGGGCAGGACCCATGCGTGGACGTCCACCGGATCGGTGGCAGGAATGCTGCCGTCGTTCGATCTTCTGTACGAGGTCGGAATATCGGCCGACGTGCTGTCGAAGAAGATGGCATTGACAATGGGCTGTGATGCCGTGAGCCTGTTACCCGTCACGACCTCGCCGCTGAAGCCCGTGATCGATGCCGCCAGCATCGCTTCCTTCTCCGGTGCGATCGTCACGGCAGGCGGAGGAGCCTGCGGTACGGGCATGGCAGGCTTTGCCGGTTCCTCGGCCTTCGGCCTGATGCCGAAGCGGATACCCAGTTCGGCACGGATGCCCATCATGTTCCACGGCGCGTCGTTCACGACCTTCGTCAGGAAATAGTCGAAGGACACCGTCGGTACGATGCTGATGGTCGGCGATACGGAGATGAAGGACTCGATGCCTGCCGAGGCGGCCAGCATGACGTTCGTCCTGGTCGTCAGCGGCCCACTTGCAAGATTGCGCTGTTGCGTACGTGCACCGTTGACGATGAAATAGGCGTCGGACGGTGATACGACCGATTCCGTCTGGGTGAAGTTCGACGTGACGGGGAGGCCGATGCGCGGACCGATGACGAGGCCGAGCGTCCGGCGTTCCCATGTTCCCGCCAGGGCGAAGCGGACGTCGGGCTGGATTTCGATGAAGTTCAGATTGGCCTTCACGTCGTGTGACGTCGTCATCGTCACGTCCCGGTTGTTCACCGTGTCCCGCAGGGGATAGGTATTCGTGTTGCTCAGGACGGCGCCGCGGTCGGCGAAGCCGATACCGAGGGCGAGGCCCCATGCCGGACCGACGGGCAATTCAATGATGGCCTGTCCCGTGGGCTTCCATGCCGAGCCATTACCGAGGGGACCGCAGTCGACGATGTCGCCGGACCGGGAGAAATCCGCGCTGTGGAACGATCCCAGCAGGCCGCCCTGGAGGCGGATGGCGAGTGCTTCACGCTGTTGTGCGGAAGCGGCGGTAGTGGCACCGGCGACGGCGCAGACAAGGAGCAGGCGGTTCAGCTTCATTGGCCGCAAAAATAGGAAGCCAGCGTCACGGATATGTTAAAAGTGGACCCTCAGGCACAATGCCCCGCCGACGGGCGTCGGCACCAGGCCCATGGAGAGCTTGTCGTCCACGTTGAAATCGTAGAGATGGGCGCCCACATACGAGTCCACCGCGGCGACGAGGTAGGTCAGCAGGAAGAAGGCTCCCGCAAGGTCCCTGTTGTCGCGGTAGATCTCCCGCTGGCGTTTCAGACGGTCCTTCGTGAGGAAGTCGAGGTTGGCGCGTACGGCGGCATCGTAGTTGTCCGAGGCTGTGAGGTAGTTGCTGTTGTTCGAGAAGAACAGCCATGCCGTGGCCGCTGCGGCACCGGTGAAGAGGGGAATCTTCCAGTACTGTTCGTTGTAGTACTGTCCCAGGCCAGGAAGGGCGACGGACATCAGGATGGCCGTGGTCGGATTCTTGGTCAACGGCGGCGGCGAAGCCGCCAGACGCGTGGTGTCCTGGGCCATGCCGTATCGTGCGGACACTGCGAGGACGAGGAGGATCAGAAGCGCTCTGCACCACGATCCCGTCAGGGCATGCATGCGATGACCTCGATCTCGACATGGGCGTCCTTCGGCAGGCGGCTCACCTCCACTGCGCTGCGGGCCGGTTTGTGATCTCCGAAATGAGTGGCGTAGACGGCGTTCATTTCCGCGAAGTCGTTGAGATCCTTCAGGAAGACCGTGGCTTTGACGACGTTCCTCAGCGTCAGGCCCTTGCCTGCGAGCACGGTCCTGATGTTGTGCATCACCTGTTCCGTCTGGTCCGCCACCGAGCCGCCCACCATCGTACCGTCCGCACGGAGTGCGATCTGGCCTGCCAGGAAGATCATGGTGCCGGAGCACAGGACGCCGTGCGAATATGGTCCTACCGGCGGCGGGCCGCCATCGACGTTGAACGGTTCGATCATTGTATGCCTCGTGGATGAACATGAACAGAGGATGAGCAGCACCGCGGCAGCGATCAGGCTTCGCATGGATGCTCCCATCACTCGGTGGAATCGCGCGTGATGACGTAGACCTCTTCGCCCTGCCGTACGTAGCCGAACCGTTCGCGGGCGAGACGTTCGATCTCCGTCGTGTCGGTCTCGAGTCTGCGGACGATGCTCCGGAGCGAGTCGGACGTCATGCGCAGTGCCTGGATGTCGCCCTTCAGCGCTTCGATATCTCCTTCGAGGGCGAACCTGGTCACGACGCCATACGGCGAGAACAGGACGAAGAGGATCACCGTGCCCGTCAGGATGCCGATGATGATCAGACGCTTGCGCGTCATCGAACGTTTCTGGGTGGCGACGCCTGATTTTGCCATGGACAAAGATATGGGCTCGACGACGTTGTGTCGATACCGGTGGAATGATTATATAGCGCTCGGTTGATACTCCGAAGCCGATATTCCGGCATTCGCCCAAGGGGCCGTCGTGATCATCATCGTGTTCCTGTTGTTCGCCGTGGCTGCGTCCGCACAGCCCACATGGCAGTTGCTCACCTATGAATGGCGTGCGGCCGATCTTCATACGGCCTGCATACCGTCGGCTACCGACGTTCTGTTCGCCGGGGAACACGGCACCGTCGTACGCTACGACGTCATCCTCCAACGATCCGTGAAGGTACGCGGTTCCCGCTGGGATCCGGACCTGCACGGTATGGTCATTGCCAGGGGCGGTATCATCGTAGGCGTAGGCGACGACGGTACGGTCGTACGCAGCACCGATGGCGGGACGACGTGGAGCACCAGCGTTCTCGAGAAGAAGACGAACTTCCTCTGTGCCGCCGTCATGCCCGAAACGGGACAGATCATGGCCGCGGGCACGGGTGGTGTTCTGTACCGGTCCGTGGACGGTGTGGAATGGGGACGTTCCACGATGCCGTCGACGAGACCGAGAGCGATAGGGGCGGCCGGAGGCCATACCCTACTCCTGCTGGACGAACTGGGAATGGTCTACCGCTCGGACGATGAAGGAACGACCTGGCAACCACCCGTGACCCTGAAACAGGGAACGACCTACTGCTCGATGTCCGTGCGTGGACGCAGCGTCGTCGTCGGCGGCATCGGTGCCATGGCCACGAGCGACGATGGTGGCCTGACCTTCCGGCAGGATTCGACCTTCTATTACCTTTCGGTGACCGGTATCGGTCATATGAACGACTCCGTCGTCGTGGCTACGGCCTGGAGGAAGGACGTCTGGTATCCCGTGCACCTGCTCAGCAGGGATGGGGGAACGACGTGGCGGAAGTCGAAGTCCTTCGATCTTCTCGCCGGCCCTGTCGTCGTCAGCCCCGACTATCCTCGTGCGGTGATCTGCGGCGATGACGGTGTCTATCGCGTGGCCAGGTCCCTGACCGTCGACGACATGACCTTCGATATGAGCGGCTTCGGCCGTGGGCCGTCGACCAACGGCCTTCCGAGCGCCGGATTCAGCAGGATCGTCGCACGGAATCGCGAACGTCTCCTCTGCGTACGTGGCTATACCGATCTCGTCCGCTCACAGGATTCCGGAATCACCTTCCAGTCGTTGCTGTCCACCGGCGACAACCGCATCCTCGATGTGGTGGAGGCCGGTACGCGAACGATCATCTGTGCCGGCGACAGCAGCTGGACGGTGAAGGAAGGGAATCGTACGTACGGCAAGTCGGCAGCACGGCTGTGGACGTCGCAGGATGATGGCCGGACATGGGCGGTGCACCGTTGGTCGTCGTCGCGCGCAGCGTCGATGACGGTGTCCGAACGCGGCGTCGTCCACGTCGCCGCTTACGGTTTCCGGATGAGAAGCGATGACGGTGGTGCGACCTTCGATTCCCTTGCCGGTCCCATCGGTTCCATGAGCATCGCGACGTCCAGTCCCGGTCTGCTCGTCCTGGCCGGTACGTCGTTCGCGACCAGTACCGATGACGGAACGACGTGGGATACGACGGCCTTGCCGCAGGGCATGTGGTTCGCGAATGGATGCCGGATCCTGGCCCATGACGATATCCGTATCGTGGGAACGCACACGGAACCCGGACGCTACGTGACGGCGATGTGGAAGACGTCCGACAAGGGAAAGACATGGAGCGAGGAGTGGAGGGTCCCGTCGAGCTGGACGTACTTCACCGCCAACGGCCTCGATGCTTCCGACGACCGGCACATCGCCATCTATGGTTCGGGTCCTGCAGTGGCCTATACGGCCGATGGAGGAACGACGTGGTCGTGGCTTTCCTACGAACTGCAATCGTACTATCCGGTCGCTACGGCCGAATGGGCCGACGGTGATCATCTGCTCGTGCCATCGGGACGGGATATCTACGAAGTCGACTGCTCGCCATCGGCATCGTCGGCACCGCCATCGCAGATCGACGATGCATCGGGAGCTGTACTGTCGTGCATTCCGAATCCGGCGGGCGACCAAACGACGATCACCGCTCCGGCAGGTATCCGCTGGATCGCCATCACGGACATGCAGGGGATGGACGTACAGGACAGGGCACGTATCGGTATGGACGGTGGTGTCGTCCGCCTGCTTACCACCGATCTTCCGAACGGTGTCTATGCCATCGCCTGCGGCGACGAACATGGGGACGTCCACTCCGTCAGACTCGTCGTCCTTCACTGACGCATCATGCCACCGGAATACCGATGAGCGTCCTCAGTTGCTCTATCGGAACCCTGGCCATGTCGTCGAGATAGACTTCGATGCAGGGGAGAGGCAGGGCATGCGCTCCGCTGCGGGGAAGCCACTCGTCGAACATCCGGCCGAAGGCCGGCCCCAATCCTTCGTAACTGCCGACGTGAATCGTATGGGCGTATCGCTGTGCGGGCAGGGTCCTGATGACGATCCGGTCGGTTCCCGTCGTACCCTGTGGTACGGTCACGCACGCGTCATAGCGTAGCTGCTCCGCCGGAAGAATGGCGGGATCGTCGTAGGACAGGCCGATGACTACGGTGTCGTCGTTGACGAGGTCGTTGGCGACGATCCATTTCCAGAGTTCGTCGAATATCCTGCCCACGTTCGTATAGGGGCCGATATGCCGTATCGTGGCCACATGATATGGTCCGAGTTCGGATGTTTCAACGGTCATGACGATGTTCCTCCGATCGATTGGGATGGGTTACGAGCTCGACCTTGATCCTGTCGGGGTCCTCGAAATATATGGCGTGATAGTCTTCCGTGTTACGATGCGTATCCGCATAGAGTATCGCGATGCCCTTGTCCCGCAACTCTCCGGCGAGGGTATCCACGAACTCACGGGACTCGCAATGGAAGGCAAGGTGGTTGAGGCCGGAACGTTTCCTGTGATAGGGGATGTCGAGATATCGTGCTTCGGTCTGCACGAGGACGATATAGGTATCGTGGAGCTTGAAGCTGATGCCCTTGTTCCACTTCTGATAGACTGTATACGAGAACTTCTCCGTCAGCAGCCACGACCAGAATGCCGTGGACGCCGGGAGATCGGAGACGTAGAGCTCGATATGATGGACGAGGCCGTGCATGTCAGTCCGGGTGAAGATCGATGGAAAAATGATGTCGACCATGTATGTAGTCGTAGCGGATGGTCCAGCCGTGTACCTCGCATATCTCGCGTGCGATGGCCAGGCCGAGGCCCGTCGATCCGTGATGCATCGTCCCTTTCCTGAACCGGTCGAACAGTTCGTGTTCGGGAAGGTCGAGAGGAGCACCGCTGTTACTCATCGTCAACGCCGATCCGGTGATGGCGATGGCGACATCTCCGCCATCGTTCGTGTACTTCCATGCGTTCGAGAGCATGTTGGTCATGAGGACGTCGAACAGGTATCGGTTACCCTTGACGGTCAAGGGAGAGGATTCCATCGTCACCGGGATGTCGCGCACGGCGAACAGGTCCTGCATGCGCTGGAGATGATCATGGGTGATGTCGGCGATGTCGAGGGCGTCCGTGAATTCGAAAGCCCTGTTGTCGAGTCTGGCGAGGAGGAGCAGATTCCTGTTGATACGGGACAGGCGGCTCACGTCGGCGCGGGCCTGGGATATGATCTCCGCCATCTCTTCCGACACCGGATACTGGCTCAGTCTGTCGATCTTCGATCGGATGATGGCAAGTGGCGTCTGAAGCTCGTGCGATGCATTCTCGGTGAACTCGCGCAAGGCCATATATTCCCTTCGGCCACGTTGCGTCAGTTGGTCCAGTGAGCGCTTCAACTCACGGAATTCGTCGATATCCGAATCCATCAGATCCATGGGCTCGGACGACGTGACCGAGTATTCCTTCAACGCCTTCAGATTATGGAAGAAGGGCCGCCATATCCTCCGTGACGAAACGAAGTTGATCGCGGTGCCCGCCATCGTGAGGGACAGGACTGCGGCCAGGAATACGGTGAAGATGATGAGGTAGTATTGATCCCAGCCGATGTGGGCCGTAACGACCGTCAGTCTGTACTTCCTTCCTGTGATGGTGCGGATGGTCGACAGATAGCGATAGTCTTCCTTCTTCTTCTGGACCCTGTCGTAGAGCAGGGTATCACCGGTGATCGTCGCCGGCGGGACGTCGGTGCTCAGCTCCGTTATCGTCGCCATCGGCAGGGATGGCACATCGCCGGTACGCACCTGTTCCGCAAGGAGTTCGGCCTGCAGTTCCAGTTGTTCGTCCATCTCGTCCTGCACGATTTCCTGCAGGATGAAGAAGAGCGCTATGCCTGCCATGCACAGGATCACGGCGGTGGCTCCGAGGTAGAGCGATGTGGTTTTACGAAGCAGCTTCATGGAGTGGACCAGCGATATCCCATCCCGTAGACGGTCTTGATGTAGTCCCTGCCCGTCGCGCTATGGATCTTCTTCCGGAGGTTGTTCGTGTGAACATAGACGACGCTATGGTTGTCCGCCATGTCGTAGTGATCGCCCCACAGGTGTTCGGCGATGGATTGCTGACTGAGCACGCGATTGCGGTTCACGACGAAGTAGAGCAGGAGCTCGTATTCGGTCTTCGTCAGGATGACCGGTTCGGGGCCGACGGATACGGTTTTCGACGCGGTGTCGATGACGACGTCGTCGACCGTGATGAGCGTGCTGCCGTTGTAGTTCGTTCGTCGTATCAGTGCGCTGATGCGGGCATTGAGCTCTTCGAGATGGAAGGGCTTGGTGATATAGTCGTCGGCACCGAGATGCAGACCTTTCAGCTTGTCGTCCAGCGAATCCTTCGCCGACACGATCAGGACACCGGTCACGGGGTGCAGGTCCTTGACGAGTTCGAGCAGGCGCAGGCCGTTGCCGTCAGGCAGCGTGATATCGAGAAGGATGGCATCGTATCGATACAACGAAAGTTTCTCTTCCGCCTGTGCATGGTTCTCCGCGCGCTCGCACAGATAGCCCTGTTCGGACATGAACGTTTCCATGTCCTCCAGCAGGCGCAGTTCGTCTTCCACGATGAGCAGTTTCATGATTCCTGTGCCGAAGCGATATATGGTCGTCCAAAACGCAGGTACAAGGCCGGCAGGAAGAACAGATTGAGGACGGTCGACGTGGTCAGGCCACCGAGGATTGCGATGGCCATCGGATACTCGATTTCCTGGCCGGGCCTGTCACCGGTCGCCACGATGGGAAGCAGGGCGAGACTTGCCGTCAAGGCCGTCATGAGAATGGGAACGAGCCGTTCCAGTGCACCGCGGACGACGAGGCGGAGTCCGAATCCTTCGCCTTCGACATCTTCGAGATGACGATAGTGACTTATCAGCATGATGGCGTTACGGACAGCGACTCCGAGCACGGTGACGAATCCTACCAGCGAGCCGAGCGAGAGGATGCCTCCCGTCATCGTCGTGCTCATCACGCAGCCGGCAAGTGCGAAGGGGAGACTCAGCAGCACGAGCAGGGACAGGCGATAGGACGCGAAGTCGGCGTAGAGGATGAGAAAGATACCCAGGATGGAGAGGAGAGCAAGCGCATAGAGTCTCTGCTGCGATTCCTGCCGTTCGGCATACTCGCCGAGTATCTCGGGATGGTATCCTGCATCGAAGGGGATCGTGCGGAGCTTGTCTTCGATGGAACGCGCCACGCTTCCGAGGTCGCGACCCCTGGTATTGCAGGTGACGTCGATACGGCGCGACGAGAGCTCACGCGTGATCTCGTTCGGCGTCGGAGCGATATGGATATCGGCGACGTCCTTCAGCGGAACACGGCCACCACGAGGAAGATCGACCTGAATGTCGCGGATCCGTTCGATGTCGGTACGGAGCTCGCGTCGCCCCCACACCACGACGTCGAAGATCTTCTGGTCGTCGTAGACTTCTCCGGCCTTGACACCATTCACGATCGTGGCGATGGTGCGTCGGACGTCGGTCGCCGTCACACCGAAACATGCCGCACGTTCAGCATCGAACCGTACGGCGAGTTGCGGTACCAGCGTCTGAGGCTGTACTTTCAGATCGGAGACGCCGTCGATGGACACCAGTGCAGCACCCACTTCCTTGGCCTTGCGTTCCAGTGTTCCAAGGTCCGGACCATAGATGCGCACGACGATACTGGCGCTCGTGCCGGTCAGGACCTCCTTCACGCGCTCGCGCAGATAGGTGAGCACGTCACGGTGCAGACCGGGATAACCGTCGACGACGCTCTGGATGCGGGCTACGGTACTGTCGTAGTCGACGGTCGGATCGACGCTGATCCAGTTCTCCGTGAAGTTCGATCCTACCACCTCGTCGGCGACCTCCGCACGGCCGATATGGGCACCGAAGTTGCGCACACCGGGGATCGCGCGCAGTTCCTTGCTCACACGTTGCGTGATGCGCGTCGACTCGTCGAGTGACGTACCGGGCTTCGTGACCCAGTGCATGAGGAAGTCGTATTCCCTGAAGTGCGGCAGGAACTCTTCGCCGAGGAAGGGAACGATGGCCATCGTGACGACGACGATTCCTGCGAGCACGACGGGAATGCCGCGCCGTCGTTCGAGAATACGATGGAGTGCGGCTTCGTAGCGACCCTTCATCCACAGCACGACCTTCGGTTCGACGCGATGCGACTTGTCGGTGCCGTGTCCATATGCCTTCGGCAGAAGGAGCAGGGACAGGGCTGGTGTGAGTGTCAGGGCAACGAAGAGCGATGCCATGATGGCCAGGACGTAGGACAGGGCCAACGGCTGGAAGAAGGCACCCGACAGACCGGGAAGGAAGAAGACCGGTATCAGGACGAGGGCGACGATCATGCTGCCGAAGACGACAGCACTGCGCACTTCCATCGAGGCCTCCAGTACGACGCGGAAGGCCGGCAGGGGATCGGGTCGAAGCGCGTTCTCGCGCAATCGCCGCACGATGTTCTCCACGTCGATGATGGCATCGTCCACCACTTCACCGAGCGCGATGATCAGTCCGGCGAGTACCATCGTATCGATGGTGCCGCCGCGATAGTGCAGGACGAGTGCCGCCACGACGAGCGATAGCGGAATGGCCGTCACGCTGATGAGAGCGACGCGCCAGTCGTGGAGGAAGAAGAAGAGTACGATGACGACGAGGGTACAACCGATGAGCAGGGCCTTGTTGAGATTGTGCAGCGACATCTCGATGTAGGTGGCCGGACGGAAGATCGTGGAATCGAAGGTCATACCCTTCATTGCAGGAGTCATTTCACGCAGGACGGCTTCGACCTGCCTCGTCACGTCGAGCGTGTTCGCGCCGGGCTGCTTCTCCACGATGAGCAGAAGCCCGGGGCCATCGTTGACGATGGCATTGCCGATGGGGAGAGGATATCCTTCCATGACGTCGGCCAGATCGCCGAGGCGCACGGACGCTCCGTTCGCGGTGGGGAGGGCGATAGCCGACAGATCACGGGCATCGTAGACGTGCGGTACGTTGGAGACGGCGATCCGTTGATTGGGCATGTCCACGAAACCTCCACCGAACTGACGTGTGGCGTCCTGAACGGCGGTAGTGACCTGGGCGAGCGTGAGGTTGTTCGCATAGAGTCGCTCGGGATCGACACATACCTGAAGTTGCCTGTCGCGCTGTCCCCAGATCGCCACATTGGCCACGCCGGCAATCGACATGAGCCGTGGCCGCAGTGTCCAGCGGACCTGCGTCGTCATTTCCATCTGCGTCAGTGTATGCGAACTCACGCCGATCTTCAGCACCCTGCTTGTCGATGACAATGGACTGAGCATGACGGGAGGCCGTGCTACCGCAGGCAGTTGTGGAGTCACCCTGCTGAGGCGTTCCTGAACCAGTTGTCGTGCCTGGATGATGTCCGTACCGTGTTCGAAGTGCTGGACGATGGATGTCAGGCCCGGTACGGACTTCGATCGAAGATGCGTGGCATGAGGGACGCCGTTCAGAACATTCTCGATGGGAACAGCGAGCAGGGCCTCGACCTCGGCGGTGGACAGACCGGGCGCCTCGACCTGGATCTCCACGTAAGGTGGCGCGAACTCCGGAAAGACGTCGAACGAGGCGTTCTTCAGTACCTGGATACCGACGATCATCAGCAGGGCCATGAGGGCGACGACGATGATCCGCAGTCGCATGGAGAGCGAGATGAAATGGCGCACTTACTTGCCTCCTCCGAACTCCGTGCCGAACAACTCCGCCGCACCGGTCGTGACGACCCGTGTACCTTCGGTCAGACCTCTCCGCAGGACGACCATTCCGTCTTCGACGTGATCCACTTCCACTCTTCGCCTCACGAACGTGCGATCACCCGTGCGTTCGTATATCCATGTGCCGCCGGACGGATCGTAGAGCACGGCGGAGAACGCTATCACGAGGGACGATTGCCGTCCCTGCCGGGGAATCGATGCGCCGATACGTTGTCCCGGACGGAAGCGTCCGTTCCTGTTGTCGATCTCGTAATACAGATCGACGGATGTGGCTACGAGGTCGGCCGTCATCGGTCCGTTCACCGGGCGTGCGGCGATGGAAGGATGTTCGGGAGAATCGCCGGACAGGGACTGGATGTATGCATTCGCCATACGATCGATCCGGTCCGCATCACCGGCGTAGACGGGAACGCGTACCCAGAGCGTCGATGTCGACGTCAGCTCGAGGATGGGAGCTGCAGTCGCCACTACCTGCGAAGAGCCGATGAAGACTCGCTGTATCATCCCTTCGATCGGCGCTTCGACGTCGAGGGTGGACAGACGATCCGCGAGGTCGCCGTTCGGATGACCGCGTAGCAACTCGAGTCGTGCCTGTGCGACGCGCAGCGACGCCGTGATGTCCGCAAGCTCGGCATCGGCCTCCTGTTTGGCCCTTACACTTCCTGCACGTTCCTTGAGGAGCTGTTCGGCCCGATGCACTTTCTCGACGACGACATCGTACTGCACCTGTTTCTGTGCGACATCCTCGCGGGCGCTGAGCAGATCGCGTTCGGATGGCAGGATGAGCAGCCGGAACAGGCGCTGGCCTCTGCGTACACTGCGTCCTGACGTGAGTGGGTCACCCGGCTTCGCATCGAGCACCGTACCGGCCATTGGTGCGGTGAGCGTCACGGTACGGCCCGGCATGGCGATGACCTCTCCAGCGACGAGCCGACTGTCGCCGACGGATCTGCGCTCCACTGCTGCGGTCGTGATGCCGAGTCGTTCGATGGCCTTGTCCGTGAGGGTGACCGTATTCAGGTCGGCCTCCTTCATGATCCTGTCCACCGAGGCTGGCGGTTCGTGCGGTTGATCGTGATCCGGTCCGCATGCGAAGAGCAGGGAAGTGGATGCCGTGCAGAGAGCGATATGACGGAGTCGACGCATGTCATTGACCTGGGATATTCTTGCCGATACTGTAATTCAGTTGACTTACCGTTCGTTGCAGCTCCGCCTCGATCTCCGCCTTCCTGAGCTTGCCGTTCGCGAGCTGGCGCATGGCTTCCAGTACGGGGAGGTAGGAGATATCGCCGCGTCTGTACGATTCCCGTACGAGCCGTACGGCCTGTTCGAGCGAAGGAAGCATGTCGGTATTCCAGATGGCACAGGAGTTCCACACCTGTGCGTATCTGTTGTACGAATCCGTTACGTCGAGTGCGATGCGCTGTCGTAAGGCGACGTATTGCAGCATGGCCTGATCCAGCTCCGCTTCCGCCCGCATGATCTTGCCCTGGTTCCGGTTCAGGATCGGCAGTTCGATCTGTATGCCGGGATTCACGGCATTGGGAAGCCATGCATTACCTGATGTGCCGTTGACGTGTTGATAGTTGAGCACTGCGGTGAGCGAGGCGACTTTCGACTTCTCCCATCCGATCCGTTCTCCCGCGGCTTCTATGGCGGCCTTCGCTGCAACCATTTCCGGCTGATAGGACCAGGCGAGTTCGAGATAGCGCTCCTTCGGAAGCAGGACGAGGGAATCATGTACCTTCTTCACCGTGAGCCGGAGCGTCGTATCGGTCGTCTGCATTCCGAGGAGTGTCGTGAGTCTGTTGCCGAGCAGAAGTGTATCGAGAACGGCACGTTGCAGGTCGTCGGCCGCAGTCGCGGAGTCCGTCCGTGAGACGGTGGCTTCCAGATCGCTGATGTCTCCGTGCCGCAGCCGTGAACCGGCGATCTCGGAAAGCTGGGTTCGCAAGGCAAGGTTTTCCGTGAGCAGATGCGCACGTTCGCGCGCCAGTTGGAGATCGATATAGGCGACCTGTACATCGCGGATCAGTGTGTAGCTGCGACGTATGAGCAGGGACGCCATGCGTTCCGCATCCCGTTGTGCGGCTTCGATACGGGCAGGTCGCTGCCACAGGACGTCGATGGCCACGTTGAGATACCCCTGGGCCACGATTCCCGCGTTCGGCGAGAGGTAGCGCAGGACGGGATTCGGAATCGTTCCGGCATCGACGACATCCGCCTCGGCGATGGGCATGGAAGCCAGATCGGCCTGGAACTGTGCGTTGTTGCGAAGGGCGATGGCGACCGCATCGTCGATCGTGATTCCGCTATCCAGCGTGATACCTGGCGGGAGGTCGAAGCGCCCGGCTTCCTTGCGCTCACCGATACCGGCACCGGAATACGCCTTCACTGCGTCGTCGATCGTCCTGCGATTCACCCTGCTTTCGGTAGCGCAGCCGACCAGGGTCGTGATGACCGACAGCGCCCATATCGACATCCTTGGCTTCATGGATTCCGTTCGTCCTGATGTGGGATGTGCAAAGCAACGGGACGATTCTAAAGAAATTCGAAAGGGAGCTCCGATCCCGATTCCGCAGGGCCTCGACGATGGTAATGGCGGTGATGATATCGGAAGGATATTTGGAAATGTCCTCGAAACGATTCTAGCTTTGCCGTCACAATGATCAGCCGCAACCATCATCGCACCCATCATCACGCCGTGCACATCCATGTGCATCACGGTGTATGCTGTCGTGCGGTGAGAATGGTGACGCGAATCGGCTGATTCCGACCATAGCAATCGACCCATCAAGGGCCGTTCTCTCACCGGGAACGGCCCTTTTTCTTTTTCATCGAGTCCATGCCCATGATCATGACGTCCCTGCCGAATCGAACCGCCGTGGCCCGACGCCTAAGGCCCTTCCGTCTTGCCGTTCAGAAGAGTGGCCGTCTGACGGATGATTCACTGCGCCTTCTGCGCGAATGCGGTCTTTCCCTCGGACATCAGGAGGCACGCCTCGTACTGCCTGCCGCCAACCTTCCTCTCGACGTGCTCTTTCTCCGCGACGACGACATCTGCGATGCGGTGGCGTCGGGAGTGGCGGATGCGGGTATCCTCGGCGACAACGTCGTGACCGAGCATGGATGCCGTGCGATGATCGTCCGGCGTCTCGGCTTCGCCCGATGCCGTCTCTCCATCGCCATGCCTCGAGGGATGGACTATTCGGGAACGAACGATCTGCGGGGCCTGCGGATCGCGACATCGTATCCGCGTTTACTGAATGACTTTCTGCGTCGTCAGGGTGTCGTGGCCGACGTTCACGAGATAAGCGGCTCGGTGGAGATCGCACCAAGCATCGGTCTCGCCGATGCGATCTGCGATCTGGTGAGCTCGGGGTCGACCCTGCTCATGAACGGTCTTCGTGAAGTGGAGACGGTGATGCAGTCCGAAGCGGTGGTGATCGTGAACGATGCGGTGAACGAGGCGACGGTGACGGAACGCGACCGGCTGCTGTTCAGGATCGATGCCGTCCTTCGCGCCCGGTCGATGCGGGCCATCTTCCTCAATGCGCCGAACGCCGCTCTCGCCGATATCATCCATCTGTTGCCAGGACTGCAGAGCCCTACCGTGATGCCGCTCGCACGTCCGGCATGGAGCAGCGTCCATGCAGTCATTCCCGAAGACCGGTTCTGGGACATCATCGACGAGCTGCGCGCCAATGGCGCCGAAGGCATCCTTGTGACACCTATCGAGAAGCTGATAGAATGAAGACGATCATCAACCCGCCACGTGAACGATGGATGTCACTGACGCGCAGACCCGTAGCCGATCCTGAAGCGCTGTGGTCGGACGTCGCGGTCATCATGGATGACGTCCGCCAGCGTGGCGACGCCGCCGTTCGTCGCTGGACACGCCAGTTCGACGATGTCGACATCGTGACGAGTCGTGTTCCCGACGACGTACTGCAGCGTTCGTCGTCCATGCTCGATGCCGACACGATCACGGCGATGCGAACGGCTGCCGGGAATATCCGCACGTTCCACAACGCCCAGCGCCGGCCTGCCGTCGAGGTGGAAACGATGCCAGGCCTGATATGCAGGATGGAGACGAGGCCGATCGATGCGGTCGGGCTCTACATTCCCGGTGGATCCGCTCCGTTGTGTTCGACGGTACTCATGCTCGCCATCCCTGCCGTCGAGGCGGGGTGCGGACGTATCGTCATCTGTTCTCCACCCGATCCATCGACGGGTCGACCCGACGTCTCCATCATGGCTGCCGCCGTACTGTGCGGCATTCGTGAAGTGCATGCCATCGGCGGCGTGCAGGCCATCGCAGCGCTCACCTACGGCACGGAATCCGTGAAGCCGGTGAAGAAGATTCTCGGTCCGGGTAATGCATGGGTCACGGCTGCGAAGCAGCGTGCATCGCTGTATGGCGTGGCCATCGATCTTCCCGCCGGTCCATCGGAAGTGCTGGTGCTCTGCGACGAAACGGCCGATGCCGAATCCGTTGCGGCGGACCTTCTCGCTCAGGCCGAGCATGGTGCGGACAGTCAGGTGGTGCTGGTCACGACGAGTGCCGCATCGGTCGAGCGTACGTACAAGGCCCTGGATGAACAACTTGCCATACTGCCCAGGAAGGATATCGCAGGACGTGCTCTCGAACATGGTCTGGCCATCGTCTTCGACGATCGGGCCGAGGCCATCGCCTTCACGAACGACTATGCACCCGAACACCTCATCGTGATCATGGACGATGGTGATCCCGACTGTCTCGAACAGGTCTGCGGCAGGATCACGGCGGCAGGATCGGTATTCCTCGGACCGTACACACCGGAATCGCTTGGAGACTATGCGAGCGGTACGAACCATACGTTGCCGACGGGAGGATGGGCGGGACGTGTCAGTGGCGTGACGCTGGACAGTTTCTGCGTGACGATGACGGTGCAGCGTGCGACGGAGTCGGCGTTGCAGGCCATCGCTCCGACCGTTACGACGTTGGCGCGCACTGAACGACTCGAAGCGCATGCCAGGGCCGTTACCCGGCGTCTGACGCCGATATCGCTGAATGCGAACGAGAACGCCTTCGGCTCACCGTACGGTGACGATCTGCACCGCTATCCCGATCCCGCCTGTACGGACCTGCGTCAGGCTCTCGGTCGATACTATGGCCTTCCGACCGATCGTATCGTCTGCGGGAACGGTAGCGACGAACTGATCGATCTCGCCATACGTGCGCTCTGCGAACCGAGGAGGGATGTCGTCGTGAACACTCCTCCGACCTTCGTGATGTACGACCGCTGTGCCGCCGCATCGAAGGTGGACGTACGGAACGTACGACGCATGGACGGATTCGCACTCGACGTCGATGGCATCATCGCAGCCGTCGACGAAAGTGTCCGCATGATCATCGTCTGTTCGCCGAACAACCCTACGGGGAATGTATCGCCACTCGACGATGTTCTGAGGCTCCTTCGGGAAACATCCGCATACGTCGTCGTCGATCATGCTTATGTGGAGTTCGCGGAGGATGCCGACTGCACGTCGATGATCATGAACGAGGACAGGCTGATCGTACTGCGTACGCTGTCGAAGGCCTGGGGTCTGGCCGGGCTCCGTTGCGGTGTGCTGCTCGCCCATCCCGACGTCGTTCACGCGATCGATGCGATCCGTGCTCCGTTCAACGTATCGTCGATGACGCAGCGCATGGCTGCGGATGCGATACGTCATCATGGCGGAACGATGGAGAAGACCGTACAGGCGATCGGTGACGAACGTAACTGGCTGGCCTCGCAGTTGATGCTGCTCGATGACGTCGTCGACGTTCATCCGTCCTCGGCCAACTTCCTGTTCGTGCGTATGCGGGATGCGGATAGGGCGACGTCGCTGCTCGAACGTCGCGGCATCCTCGTGCGGAGCCGTACCGACGATATCGATTGTGTCGGTCACCTTCGTATCACGGTGGGTACGCGCGAGCAGAACGTCCAGGTCATCGATGCGTTGAGGGGTGAACGATGAATGGATCCATACTCTTCCTGGATGGCGAAGAGACCTTGTTTCGTCGTACCGATGATGACGGAGCGATACCGTCGCTACGGCAAGGTGCCATCGGAGCGTTGCGCGTAGCCGTCGGACTGGGCTACGATGTGGTGATGATGATTGCGGACGAAGGACGATCCGTATGGCAGGGCGATACTCGTCGAATGGCGTGGAATATCCTGACGGACGTTCTCGCTTCGGAAGGGATCGGGCTCGATGAAATCCGGGCCGATCGGTCGAACGGGCGATACGACGGAATCATGGATGCGGGTCGTTCCTTCGTTCTCGGCCATGGTGACTGGACCCCGTCATTCGATATAGCTCCGGAGGTCGGCCGGTTGCGGCTGGTCGACGAATGGACTGCGTCGACTATCGGTGCGGTACCGGAGGCACATGACCTGTCGTCATGGGACGAGGTCGCTTCACTCCTCAAGCGACGACGAAGAAGAGCTGGTATCGACCGCACGACGAAGGAGACGCGGATCGGCGGATGGATCGCCCTCGACGGGGACGGTTCGTGTACGATATCGACGGGAATCGGATTCTTCGACCACATGCTCACGCAGATCGTCGTCCATGCCGGCATGGATGCCGTGATCACCACGGTTGGTGATCTTCATGTCGACGACCATCACACGATCGAGGACACGGGCCTGGCTCTTGGTGAGGCGTTGCGACACGCTCTCGGAGACAAGCGCGGGATCGGTCGGTACGGATTCGTGCTGCCGATGGACGAGGCGCGTACTCTCGTGGCCATGGACCTGAGCGATCGACCATTCCTCCGATGGAAGGCGGCATTGCGTCAGGAGCGTCTTGGTACCATGCCGACACAGATGGTGGAGCACTTCTTCCGGTCGTTCGCCGACGGTCTGCGGTGTACGCTGCACATGGAGTCGGACGGTGTCAACGACCATCACATCGTAGAGAGCATGTTCAAGGGACTCGGCAGATCATTGCGCGACGCAATTCGCGACGTGCCATCGGATGCCATCCCTTCGTCGAAGGGGAGGCTCTGATGGTAGCTGTCATCGATACGGGCGCAGCCAACGTGCGATCCGTGATCCACGCGATACGTCGTGCGGGCAGGGAAGCCGTTCTCACGAGAGACGCCGGCGTCGTCGAATCGACACATCACGTCATCCTGCCTGGAGTAGGGCATGCGGCGAGAGTGATGTCGTCGCTGCATGAAGCAGGGCTCGTCGATGTCCTGCGGCGCCGTACGATGCCGCTCCTCGGAATCTGCCTCGGTATGCAGGTGCTGTTCGAGTGGTCGGAGGAAGGCGACGTTCCGTGCATCGGGCGTCTGCCGGGTATCGTACGCCGTTTGCCGGATGCAGAAGGGTGCAAGATCCCGCATGTGGGATGGAGCAGGATCACGGATATCTCGACGACCGTATTCGACGGCATCGCTGAAGGAAGCTGGATGTATTTCGTCCATTCCTATGCCGCGGATGTGAGCAGCCGAAGGGCTGCGACATGCCGGCACGGACGGTCATTCGCGGCGGCGGTCGTGGATGGGCTCACCATAGGAGTGCAGTTCCATCCCGAAAAGAGCGGTGACGATGGCCAACGTCTGTTCAACAATTTCCTCCGACTATGATACCTGTTCCTGCCATCGACATTCTCGATGGACGTGTCGTTCGCCTCCTGAATGGCCGTTTCGATGACGTCACGTACTACGATGGATCACCGCTCGACTATGCCCATCGACTGGAACGTGCGGGCATGAAGCGTCTTCACCTCGTCGACCTCGATGGAGCACGCAGTGGACGACACGGCATCCTCGATGTCGTGTCGGAGATCGCGCGTACGACCTCGCTCGTCGTCGACGTCGGTGGTGGAATCTCCACCGGAGACGATGTACGGCGCCTGCTCGATGCCGGTGCGGCCATGGTCTGCATTGGAACACTGGCCGTCGTACAACCCCGTACGGTCGGTGATATCGCTGCGCAGTACGGGTCGCATGCGATCATCGTGGCCATCGACGTCGCTGCGGAAACCGTACGTATCCGTGGATGGAAAGAGACCTCATCGTTCCGTATCGACGACGTCATGGACGACATGACGGACAGAGGTCTGTGCCGCTTCATGATCACCGACATCTCCCGCGACGGTATGATGAACGGGCCGGCCTTCGCGTCGTACGAACGTCTACGTGAACGGTATGCTTCTGCGCATCTCATCGCCAGTGGTGGCGTACGAGGACGGGAAGACATGAACGGGCTGGCAGCCATCGGAATGGATGGGGCGGTGATCGGACGGGCGTGGCTCGACGACGAGCGTATTCTCGACGAAATCGGAGGGATGTCCTGATGCCTGCCCGACGTATCATACCGTGCCTCGACGTCATGGGCAAGCGCACCGTGAAGGGTATACGGTTCGAGAACCTGAGCGATGTGGGCGATCCCGTTGCACTGGCCATGCGTTACGCACAGGATGGCGCCGACGAGCTCGTGCTGCTCGATATCTCGGCGACGATCGAGGAGCGGTCGACCTTCGCCGCCGTCGTCGAGGATGTAGCCGCAGCCATAGCCATCCCGTTCACCGTCGGTGGTGGCATACGTTCGGAACGCGACATGGAGCACATGTTGCGATGCGGTGCCGACAAGGTCGCCGTCAATACCGCTGCCGTGGCCGATCCATCGCTGATCGACCGCTGTGCCGCAGCCTTCGGCAGTCAGTGCGTCGTTCTGGCCGTCGATGTCCGTCGTGAGGGCCACGTATGGCAGGTCATGACGCACTCCGGGAAGCGTACGACCGGTCTCGATGCTCTGGAATGGGCCAGTGTGGCCGAGGGACGTGGTGCAGGGGAGATACTGTGTACGTCCATCGACCGGGACGGTACGAAGGACGGATTCGATACGGATGTGATCGCGGCGGTAGCGCATACGGTCCGGCTTCCGCTCATCGCCAGTGGTGGCGCCGGACGAGTGGAACATTTTGTCGACCCGCTGGTCTCCGGAGCAGACGCTGTGCTCGCAGCAGGCATGTTCCATCGGGGGGAGTGTACGGTCGATACGCTCAAGAACTATTTGCGGACATGTTCAATCGAGGTGCGGTGATGATACTCAAGTATGACGATATCACGGGTCTTCTCCCCGTGGTGGTCCAGGATGCGGACAGTGGTTCCGTGTTGATGGTCGGATACATGAACAGCGATGCCTACGATACGACGATGACGACGCGTCGGGTCACCTTCTTCAGTCGTTCGAGGCAGGAGTTGTGGACGAAGGGCGAGACGTCGGGCAATGTGCTGAACGTCGTCTCCATTCACGCCGACTGCGATGCCGATTCCCTTCTCATCAAGGCCAGGCCGGCGGGACCGACATGCCATACGGGAAGCCCATCATGTTTCGATGACCAGGAAGCCATATTCAGACTTGCCGATCTCGAGGACATCATCGCTCTGCGTGGCGCTTCCGGTGATCAGCATTCGTACACCGTACGTCTGCTGCGCGAGGGCATCCATCGCTGTGCGCAGAAGGTCGGTGAGGAAGGCCTCGAAGTAGCTCTCGCAGCCGTTGCCGCGCCCGAGCAGCTGGTCGACGAAGTTGCTGACCTTCTCTACCACGTCCTTGTCCTGCTCCACGTACGCGGCCACCGGTTTTCGGAAGTGGAGGAGCGGCTGGCATCGCGGAATGGTCGGCGTATGATGGTCACATCGTCGTAGGATCTTCGGGCCACGTGTGCTTCGGGTATCTGCCTCGCATTTCCTTTCGCACCTCCGCATAGCTTCCGCTCCAGAACCCGCCTATATCCTGTGTCACTTGTATTGGACGTCCTGCAGGCGAGAGAAGGTGGACGGTGAGTACGATGCGGCCATCGGCGACGCGAGGTTGCGTTTTCACACCGAACATGTCCTGCAACCGTACGGCCAGGACGGGGCGTTCCGGATCCGAATAGTCGATCGCGATGCGGCGTCCGTTGGGCACCGTGTAGTGCGTCGGCGCAAGCCGGTCGAGGCGTTGGCGTTCTTCCCATGACATCGCGGTATCCAGGATGGAACGGACGTCGATCCGCTCCACATCCTTGCGCTTCCGGCATCCGACGAGGGCTTCCGTCCATACGGATATCGGAACGTCGATGCCGGCGAACGTCATGCGTCGATACAGGATGCGTGCAGCATCCGTCCAGGGAAGGTCCTTCCAGTCGTTCCGCGCATAATGCTCCGCCAGGGCCGCTGCGATGGCATATGGATCCGCATCCGGATCGTCGTGTTCCTGCAGGACAATGGAGCCGAGAGAACGACGTATGCGTGCGACGACGGTGCCTGCATCGTCGTCCCAACCGAATACCGGAACCGTCACGACATCCTGTCCGGCATTGCCCAGCACGTCCTCTTCCGTCATCGGTGCTGCGAGCCCGATACGTACGTCGCTCGCCGTACCGTCGAGTGCTGCGATGGCGAGCCACTCGTGCTCAATCAGGGAATCATGGTCGTACAGTCGCGCCGTACGTCCGTTCCGCATGAGATACAATGGAGATGAGGCGTCCTTGCGTCGTGCGATCCTGTCCGGATAGGCGAGGCTCATGATGCGGCCACAGGAGTCCATATCGAGGGGCGATGCGGGATCGGCGGCATTACGTTCCAGCACCGACAGACGTTGTCGCGCAGAACGTACCGCCTGCATGTCGGCCTGATCGTCGTGCATGCCATCGATGATGGCGACACGACGACGCAGATCGGCGTCGCGGACGGCGCGCAGGATGTCGCGTTCACCGAGCAGGACTGCGAGGATGAGGGCCATGCGCCGTGCTTCGGGTGCCCTGCGGATCATATGTGCCATTCGCGGATGCATGGCCATGCGGGCCATTTCGCGGCCATCGGAGGTGATGTTTCCGTCGTCGTCGAGAGCATGGAGTTCGCGGAGCAGTTCGATCGCCTGGCGGTAGTGCCCGTCGGGTGGAGCGTCGATCCACGGTACGTCCTGTACGGATGCACCGAAGGCTGCGAGGTCGAGAGCGAGGGGAGCGAGGTCCGCAGTGAGGATCTCCGGCAATCTCCGCTCGGGAAGCTGTTCCTGTTCGGTTCGCGTCCATAGCCGGATGCACGTCCCCTCGGCCGTACGTCCGGCCCGACCCCGACGCTGTTCCGCAGCATCGCGGGAGACGGGTACGGTGACGAGATGGGACATGCCGATACGCGGATCGAATCGTGGCTCGCGGCTGCGGCCACCGTCGATCACGACGCGGACGCCGTCGATCGTGATGGAGGTTTCGGCGATGGACGTGGCCAGGACGACCTTGCGTCGTGTGGCCGGTGACGGACGCAGGGCCCGATCCTGTTCGCGTACATCGAGATCACCGTAGAGTGGAATGAGATCGACGTTCGTGATGCCTGCCTTGTCCAACGATGTTGACGCCGCGGTGAGCGTACGGCGTATCTCCGCCGTGCCGGGCAGGAAACAGAGGATGTCGCCGTCATGATCATGCAGGGCATCCACGATGGCGGCCGACATCAGGTGATCGAGATGGCGCGTCGGCGTCGACGTCATGTACGTCGTCTCGACGGGATACATCCGTCCTTCCGAGCGTATCACCGGGGTGCCCTCGGGCAGCAGCGTGCGTAACCGGTCGAGGGACGACAGCGTTGCCGACATCACCATGATGCGCAGGTCGGTATCGCCGAGGTCGCGTCCGAGCAGACAGAGACCGAGTCCGGTATCGGCCTGCAGCGATCGCTCGTGGAATTCATCGAAGATCACGATGGCCGTATCTGCGAGGGTCGGGTCGGACGAGAGCATCCGTGTGAGGATCCCTTCGGTCACGACTTCGATGCGTGTGCTGTTCGATACCTTCGTATCCATCCTCATGCGGTAGCCCACGGTGCGTCCTGCGTCCTCGCCGAGCAGATCGGCCATACGTCGTGCAGCGGCACGTGCGGCGAGGCGTCTCGGCTCGAGCAGGATGATGCGCCTGTCCTTCAGCCAGGGAGCGTCGAGCAGGGCGAGCGGAACGATCGTTGTCTTGCCCGCACCCGGCGGCGCTTCGAGGATGCAGGACGAATGTCCCGACAATGCATCGAGGATCGATGGCAGGACGTCGACGATGGGAAGGGCAGGGAAGACGGGCATCGAGGATGGGAATGCATGATGATGTCGATGGCAAGTTACGTTCGCTGGCGGAGGGAGCAGGTATCGTTCGAATCATCCCTGCCGATGACGTGATGATGGTCGTGCATACGCCGACGTCATGCCGAAAACGCAACGACCCGCCATGTGGCGGGTCGTCGGATGATCGATTCGACGTGTCGTTCGTGTACTGCAGGATCAGGCATACTCCTCGATCGAAGGACACGTGCAGATCAGGACGCGGTCACCATAGGCATTGTCGACACGTCCGATGCTCGGCCAGAACTTGCGGTCGCGGACCCACGGAAGCGGGAAGACGGCCTGCTGACGCGTGTAGGGGTGAGCCCATTCGTCAGCCATGGCCACGAACTGCGTGTGCGGAGCGTTCTTGAGCGGATTGTCCTTCGCATCGACGGCGCCGGTGCAGACATCTTCCATCTCGCGACGGATCGTCAGCAGGGCGTCGATGAACCGGTCCAGTTCAGCCTTGCTTTCGCTTTCCGTGGGTTCGATCATGATCGTACCGGGGACGGGGAAGCTGAGCGTCGGTGCGTGGAAGCCGTAGTCCATCAGACGCTTCGCGACGTCTTCGGCTTCGAGACCGCCGCGTTGCTTGAAGGTGCGGAGGTCGACGATCATTTCGTGAGCGACGCGTCCCTTGCTGCCGACGTAGAGGATGTCGTAGCCGCTCTCGAGGCGGCTCTTGATGTAGTTGGCGTTGAGGATGGCCAGCTTCGTCGCCTGCGTGAGTCCCGGGCCGCCCATCATGCGGATGTAGGCATAGGAGATGAGCAGGATCGAAGCCGATCCCCAGGGTGCGGCCGAGACGGCCGTCGACGTGTTGCCGTTCGGAGAAACGACGCTGTGTCCGGGCAGATAGGGAGCGAGGTCGGACACGACGCAGATAGGCCCCATGCCGGGGCCACCACCGCCGTGAGGAATGCAGAACGTCTTGTGCAGGTTGAGGTGGCAGACGTCCGCACCGATGGTGCGCGGGCTGGTGAGACCGACCTGGGCATTCATGTTGGCGCCGTCCATATAGACGCGGCCACCGTGTTCGTGGACGATGGAGCAGACGTCCATGATGGCTTCCTCGAAGACGCCGTGCGTGGACGGATACGTCACCATGAGTCCTGCGAGGTTCGCCGAGTTGGCGATGGCCTTGGCGCGCAGGTCCTCGACGTCGATGAGTCCGTCTTCCGTCGCCTTGACGACGACGACCTTCATGCCGGCCATGACGGCCGACGCGGGATTGGTGCCGTGGGCGCTGGACGGAATGAGGACGACGTCGCGGTGGCCTTCGCCACGTGCCTGATGATACTTGCGGATGACGAGGAGTCCGGCATACTCACCTTGTGCGCCCGCATTCGGTTGCAGCGAGCAGGCGTCGAAGCCGGTGATCTCGTTGAGCCATGCTTCGAGATCACGGAAGACACGGGCGTAGCCCCGGGTCTGCTCGACCGGTACGAAGGGATGGATGGAGTTGAATTCCGGCTGCGTGATGGGAATCATTTCCGCGGTGGCGTTCAGCTTCATCGTACACGAGCCGAGCGGAATCATCGAATGAGCCAGCGAGAGGTCCTTGTTTTCCAGGCGCTTCATGTATCGCAGCATCTCGTGTTCGCTGTGATACTGGTTGAAGACGGGATGCGTGAGGTAGTCGCTCGTACGACGCAGTACTTCGGGAATGCCGCTTTTGGTCTTCGTGATGAGGTCCATCACGTCCGGTACGGCCGTACCCCTGATGCCTGCGAAGACGCCGAGGATGGCCGAGAGGTCGGAAGGCTTCGTCGTTTCATCGATGGAGATGCCGACGGAGTTGTCGCCGCTGTATCGGAAGTTGATGCCGGCTTCTTCCGCACGGGTTCTGATGGCATCCGCCGATGCTTCGATCGTGATCGTATCGAACCAGGAGCCGTTGACGACGTCGTAGCCGAGGCCACGGAGACCATCGGACAGTGCGGACGTCAGCACGTGCACGCGTTCGGCGATGCCGCGCAGGCCCTTCGGACCGTGGTACACGGCATACATGGCTGCCACGTTGGCGAGCAGCGCCTGGGCCGTGCAGATGTTCGACGTCGCCTTGTCGCGACGGATATGCTGTTCGCGCGTCTGCAGTGCCATGCGGAAGGCCATGTTGCCTTGCGCGTCCACGCTGACGCCGATGATGCGTCCGGGCATGAGGCGCTTGTACTGTTCCTTCGTGCTCATGAAGCCTGCATGGGGACCACCGTAGCCGAGAGGAACGCCGAAGCGCTGGGCCGAACCGATGCAGACGTCGGCACCCCATTCGCCCGGAGGCGTGAGCAGGGTCAGGGCCAGCAGATCCGTTCCCGCACAGACCAGGGCGCCGGCGGCATGTGCTCGCTCGCAGACGTCGGCATGGGAACGGACGTCGCCGTTACCGGCCGGATACTGGATGTAGACGCCGAAGACGGAACCGTCGAACTGGACATCGTGGACGTTGCCCGTGCGGATCTCGATGCCGAGAGGTTCGGCACGGGTGATCAGCACGTCGAGGGTCTGGGGGAAGACGTTCTCGTCGACGAAGAAGGCTTCGGCATCCTTGGCTGCGCCGCTCTTGGCGGCATACATCAGGTGCATGGCCTCGGCAGCGGCCGTGGCTTCGTCGAGGAGCGATGCGTTCGTGATCTCGAGCTTCGTGAGATCGATGATCATCGTCTGGAAGTTCAGGAGCGATTCGAGACGGCCCTGGGCGATTTCGGCCTGGTACGGCGTGTATTGCGTATACCAGCCCGGATTCTCGACGATGTTGCGGAGGATGACGGGCGGCGTGATCGTGTCATAGTAGCCCATTCCGATGTAGGTCCGGTATCGTGCATTCCAGGAACCTATCTCGCGCAGTTCGGCGAGGAGCTCGGCTTCCGTCAGGGCATCGGGCAGGGAGAGGGGCTTGGGCAGGCGGATCTTCGACGGGACCGTTTCCTCGATGAGGTGATCCAGCGTCGATGCGCCGACCGTACGCAGCATCTGCTCGATGTCGTGCTCCGTGGCGCTGTTGTGGCGGGAATGGAATTCGTCGCGATAGAGGCGTGGATGGTGCATTGCTGATGTGGTACTGTGTGGACTGGTTGCTCAGGAACGACAAAAATATGAAACAGACGACGCCTGACGGATCGGGGGAATGGCAAAAGCGCCTCCCTCCGCGATGGAAAGAAGGCGCTCGGTACGTCGACAGGCCGTTTGGACCGTCAGTGCGTCGTTTCGCCGTCCCGGTACTGGCAGCAGTCGGGAAGCTTGTCGTAGGCTTCGTTCGTGGCCTTGACGTTTTCCACATCGTGTCCGGCAGCGGCGATGGCCTTCTTGACCGCGTCGGGTGATGTCTTTGCGTCGTCGTAGGTTACGGTCGCGACCTTCGTCTTCTTGTCCCATGCGAAGTTCGATACGCCATCGACCGCCTCGGCGGCCTTGGTGATACGTTTTTTGCACGAGCCACAATTTCCACTGACCTTGGTCGTAAACGTCTGTTCTGTGGCGAACATCATGCTTGGGACGAGCATCATCATCAACAGAAGAGCCTTCATTGCATACTCCTTTCGTAGTGTACGTCAGTAGGACGCGATGGGATGAAAAAGGACGCAGACGGATGATACCCGGATTTTGGTGTACGACGACATAAGCGTGTTGTAACACAAAGTGATAGCGACATTTCGCAAGTTTGCACGATGAACAAAAAAGTACTGATCTGGACGATTGTGGTGGCCGTGGCCATCGGTGCATTCTTCCTCATCCGCTCCCTTACAGGTACGTCGGCGGCCAGGGGACCCGGTGCGGGAACACCACCGGGTGGACCGGGTGGCGTCAAGGCGGGTCCGGTTTCCGTTCGTGGAATCGTCGTCCAGCCGTCGTCGTTCGACGAATCGATCACGCTGACGGGCAGCATCATGGCCAACGAATCGGTCGAGATCCGCAGCGAAGTCAGCGGTCGTATCATCAAGCTCGGTTTCCAGGAGGGGGGGCTCGTGCGCAAGGGGCAGCTTCTGGTGAAGCTGTTCGATGCCGACCTGCGTGCCCAGCTCGCCAAGGCCCGCCAGCAACTGAAGATCGATGAGGACAAGATGCGTCGCTATGCCGAGCTGAAGCGCGTCGACGGCGTGAGCACGGAAGAGTACGAAGTGGCGGCTGCCCAGGTCGAGATGCGCAAGGCCGAGATCGACGTCCTGCTCGCCCAGATCTCCCGCACGGAAATCCTCGCTCCGTTCTCCGGACGCATAGGATTGAGGCAAGTCAGCGACGGCGCCGTCATCACGACGAATACCCTGATCGCCGTCCTGGCCGATGAACAGCAACTCAAACTCGAATGCTCGATTCCCGAACGCTATGCGTCAACCGTGGCTCTGGGCAAGAGCCTGTCGTTCCGCACACGCGGACGCGATACGATGCAGGGCAGGGAAGCCGTGATCTATGCCATCGACCCTGCGGTCGAAGCGAGTACGCGTACGCTGAAGATCCGCGCTCGCTGCAAGGATTCCCGTGGTCTCGTCGCAGGAATGTTCGCCGACATCAATCTTCCCCTGTCTACGGTGAGCGATGCCCTGCTCGTCCCGACCGAGGCCATCGTACCCGACCTCAACGGAACGAAGATCTTTGTCCAGCGCGGCGGCGTGGCCCGCCCAGTCTTCGTCGAAACGGGTGGCCGCACCCCAACGATGGTGAGGATCTCGTCCGGTATCGCCGCAGGCGATACGGTGCTGACGACGGGTCTGCTGCTGCTCAAGCCCGGTTTACCTGTCAAGACGGAGTTGTGAGCAGAACATGAATCTTTCCGTTCTCAGTATCCGCAGGCCGGTACTGGCCATCGTACTCAGCATCCTCATCGTCCTCATCGGGGCGGTAGGATATTCCTTCCTGGGCGTACGGCAGTTTCCCGACGTCGACCCGCCGAACATCACGGTGACCACGACGTATACCGGTGCCAATGCCGACGTCATCGAATCGCAGATCACCGAGCCTCTCGAAGAGAGCATCAACGGTATCGCCGGTATCAAGAGCATTACGTCGGCATCCAGTGACGGCCGCAGCAACATCACCGTCGAGTTCGAACTCGGCGAGGACCTCGAAGCATCGGCCAACGACGTGCGCGATCGCGTATCGCGCGCGCAACGCAATCTCCCGCCCGATGCCGATCCTCCCATCGTGGCCAAGGCCGACGCGAACAGCAACGCCATTCTCGTGATGACGGTGCAGAGTACCGCACGGTCTCTGACGGAACTGACGGACATCGGGACGAACCTCTTCAAGGAACGTCTGCAGACGATTCCCGGCGTCGGTAACATCACGATCTGGGGCGAACGGCGTTATGCCATGCGCCTCATCATGGATCCGGACCGTCTGGGTTCCTACGGACTCACCCCTGCCGACGTCCGCGACGCCCTGCAACGCGAGAACGTCGAACTGCCTGCGGGCCGTCTCGAAGGAAAGAACACGGAGCTTTCCCTCCGCGCTGTCGGACGCCTCTCCAAGCCGGAGGAATTCGAGAACCTCATCCTGCGTTCGCAGCCCGGAGCCACGGTACGTCTGCATGACGTCGCCCGCGTCTATCTGGGTGCCGAGAACGAACGGACGATCCTGAAGCGTGACGGATCTCCGATGATCGGTCTGGCCATCGCACCGCTGCCCGGTGCGAACCAGGTCGAGATCGCCGACGAATTCTATCGTCGTCTCGACGTGCTCGTGAAGTCCGCACCGAAGGACATCGTCCTCGACGTCGCCTTCGACAACACGAAGTTCATCCGCAAGGCCGTCTTCGAAGTGCAGGAAACGCTCCTCATCGCCTTCGGTCTCGTCGTCCTCATCATCTTCATTTTCCTGCGCTCATGGCGCGCCACGATCATTCCCGTCGTGGCCATTCCCGTATCGCTCATCTCCGGTTTCTTCTTTCTCTGGCTCGCAGGCTTCTCCATCAACGTCCTCACACTGCTCGGCATCGTGCTGGCGACGGGTCTGGTGGTGGACGACGCCATCGTGGTGATGGAGAACATCTTCGTGCACATCGAGGAAGGCCTCCATCCGCGGGAAGCGGGAGAGAAGGGGGCCACCGAAATCTATTTCGCCATCATCTCGACGACCATCACGCTCGTCGTCGTCTTCATTCCCGTGATCTTCCTGCAGGGCCTTACCGGACGTCTGTTCCGCGAGTTCGGCCTCGTCGTCGCCATGTCCATCGCCGTCAGTGCCTTCGTCTCGTTGACCTTGACGCCGATGATGAGTACGCGCATGTTGCGTCACGAAGAAAAGCAGAGCTGGTTGACGCGCGTGACGGAACCGTTCTTCATCGGAATGAACAGGTTCTACGAACGCACGCTCCATTCCGTGATCAAACGGTCATGGCTGGCAGCCGTCGTGATGCTGGCATGCGTCGGAACGATCTACGTGGTGGGACGCGCGCTGAAGAGCGGTCTTCCGCCCCTCGAGGACCGGTCGGCACTGTCCTTGAGCATCACGGCACCGGAAGGATATACGTTCGACCGCATGGACAGCTTCATGGATACGTTGACGTCCGTCGTGGACCGCACGATTCCCGAGAAGAAGCTGCTCATCACCGTGACGTCTCCGTCCTTCGCCGGCGGCGGCAGTAACAGCGGTTTCGCACGACTGATCCTGAAGGATCCGGAAGAGCGACAACGTTCGCAGATGCAGATCGCGAACGAACTGACGGCCACGATGCGCGGTATCAGCGAAGCCCGTACGATCGTGGCCCAGGAACAGACGATCGCCACGGGCGGCGGTCGCCCCGGTCTGTCCGTGCAGTACGTTCTCCAGGCCTCCGAACTGAGCGACCTGCGCCGCGTCCTGCCGAAGTTCATCGACCTCGCCCAGAAGGATCCTACCTTCGCCATCGTCGACGTGAACCTGAAATTCAACAAGCCGGAAGTGGCCATCGAGATCGATCGTGCACGTGCGCGTGAACTCGGTCTCTCCGTACTGTCCATCGCCGATGTCCTGCAGGCCGGCTTCTCCGGTCAGCGCTTCGGCTACTTCATCATGGGTGGCAAGCAGTATCAGGTCATCGGTGAATACGAACGCAGCGGCCGCAGTACGCCCGACAACATTCCCGCCCTGTCCATCCGTACTCCTGAAGGTCTCGTCGTCCCACTCGCCGATCTCGTCAAGATGACGGAGCAGAGCAGCCCGCCCCAGCTCTATCGCTACAATCGGTACGTGAGTGCGACGGTCAGCGCCGAGCCCGTGCCGGGCAAGACGATCGCCGACGGTATCGCGGCGATGGACAACATCGCCCGCAATACGCTGGACGAGTCCTTCACCACATCGCTCAGCGGTCCTTCGCGTGACTTCGCCGAGTCGTCGTCGAGTCTCGTCTTCGCCTTCATGCTCGCACTGGCGCTCGTCTATCTTATCCTCGCAGCGCAGTTCGAGAGCTTCGTCGACCCGTTGACGATCATGCTCACGGTACCCCTGGCTCTCGCCGGTGCCGTACTGTCCCTGTGGCTCACCGGTGAATCGCTGAACATCTTCTCGCAGATCGGTTGCATCGTCCTCATCGGGCTGGTGACGAAGAACGGTATCCTCATCGTCGAGTTCGCGAATCAGCGTCGTGAAGCAGGACTCGACTGGAAGGACGCCGTACAGGAAGCCGCCGCATCGCGGTTCCGTCCTATCCTCATGACGTCGCTCGCCACGATCCTCGGCGCGCTTCCGATCGCCCTGTCGCTCGGTGCGGCCAGCGGCAGCCGTGTCGGCATGGGTGTCGTCATCGTCGGTGGTATGATCTTCGCGACGTTCCTGACGCTGTACATCATTCCGTCGCTCTACGTCATCCTGAGCCGTATCAAGCGTCATAAGGGAACCCACGTACCTGCCAAGGCCGCAGCCGTCGTCGGCATACTCCTGCTCGCCGTCGTTCCCATGCGTTCGCAGGGAGTGACGACGCTCGACGAGGCCATCGGCAATGCGATGACGTCGAACTACAACGTTCAGGTGGCACGTCAGGACTCCGTCCTTGCCGCAGCGACCGGTAAGGGAAGCGTCACGCCCTTCATGCCGACCTTCAATGTGACGGGGTCGTACGTTCGTGGTTCGAACGACGTCAGCCAGATCCTCGCGAGCGGCCAGGTCATCGAACGGAATGGTGCGGGGTATACCAACATGGGCGCTGCCGCCGGGCTGACGTGGACGTTGTTCGACGGACTCAAGATGTTCGCGACGAGCGATCGCGCAACGGTACTCGAGCAGGGGGGCGTGCTGCAGGCCCGCAGCAGGATGGCCATGACCATCGCCGATGTGGTGACGGCCTACAGCAGCGTCATCGCCAACCAGCGCGTGCTCAATACGACGAAGGATGCCCTGGAGCTCGCCGATCAGCGCTACGTCATCGAAACCAACAGGTTCAAGGTGGGATCGAACTCCGGCGTCGAAATGTCCCAGGCCGAAGTCGATCGCAATACCGTGAAGGGAATGGTCCTGCGCGGCGAGACGGATCTCTTCACGGCCAAGACGACGCTGAACAGACTCATGGCACGCAAGCCGATGGATCCCCTCGACGTGGATACGGCGCTGGACGTACCGGCGCTGCCGCCGCTGGATACGCTCCAGACCGAACTCGAACGTCAGAACTACGACGTCCTTGCCGCCGAGCGCCAACTGGAAGCGGCCTCGCTCCACGTTCGTGAGGTCGATGCGCGATTCTTCCCCCAGATCGCCGCCAACCTCGGCTATTCCTATACGAACAACAAGAGCGATGCAGGCTTCCTGATCGAGAACCGTCAGCTCGGATGGAACGTCGGTGTTAACTTTTCCTATAATCTGTTCAATGGCTTCACGGACAAGCTCGATGCCGAGAAGGCTCGTGTCGATGCCGAACGTCAGCGTCTGATGGTGCAGGACATCAGGGCCGATCAGCTCAACCGCCTGGCGCAGACCTATCGCCGATACGAGCAGGGGAAGGCACTGATGGACGTCGAACAGGCGTCGCTCACCGCAGCACAGCGCAATGCGGGCATCGCCGTCGACAAGCTCCGTCTCGGCCTCATCACGTCCATCGAAGCACGGCAGACATTGCAGACGCTGCTCGAGATCGGAGCACGTCTGGCCCAGGTCGAATTCGAAACGCGTGTCGCCGGTATCGAGGCCCTGCGCCTGGCCGGACGCCTGCTGCGCTGATCGGACGAATCTCCGTAGACATGATCCGGGACCTGGAGTGGCCTGCTATGTGCCGCTCCAGGTCTTCGTGTATCTACCAGGGGAACAGGTCCTTCACCGTCACGACACGTACCTTGCCGTATCGTTCCAATGCGGGAAGGTCGAGCCGTTCCTTCGAGCCGATGATGGCGATGACCCTCGGCTTGCGTGCGATGTTGTCGTCGAAGAACCTGTGCAGTTCTCCGTACGTGATCTTTCCGATGGCATCGTAGGTACGCTGCTGCCAGTCGTTGCCCAGACCATAGCGACGTGACAGATCGGCGAACGAGAGGATACCGGCCCGTTCGATTCGCGAAGTCCGGTACTGGGACAGCAGCGATTCCTTGACGTTGACGAAGGTCGGATCGTTCTTCGGCAGGCTCGTCATCAGCGTATTCATCGAGGCGAGGGCATCGTTGAGCTTGTCCACCTGCGTTCCGATATAGCCTTCCATCGTCATCGGCTCCATCCGGTTCTCGGGCCATGGAATACTGATGCCCGCACCGTAGGCGAGTGCCTGCGATTCACGCAGCGTCTGGAAGACCAGACCGTTCATACCTCCACCCATGTACTCGTTGAAGGCCCGTACCACGGCCTGATGCGTCGGATCGAAGCGAGGCAGTGCCTTCGAAAGGATCGTCACTTCGGCCTGGACCATATCGTGGTCGATGATCCATACTTCCGGTTTGTCGAGCGTGCGGACGACGGGATACCTGACGACGGGCGCCGCCTTGTGCGTTGCCGGGATCCTGTGATGCCGCCCGATGATCGTCGCGATGGAGTCGTGCGACACCGGTCCATAGTACCATATCTCATGGTCATAGGCGAACAGCGACCGTATGATGGCCAGCAGGGTATCGGCACCAACGGTACGGAGACGCTCATTGCTCGGATCGCGCATCGTGGGATTGTCCGGACCGTACTTGGCGTACGGAACGAGTCCTTCCTGCAGGAGGACCGTCTTGTCCTTCAGTTGGTCCTCGCGCGTCTTCAGTACCGTCAGGACGAATGCCGAATACTGTGCGGTGTCCGAGCGTGCATCGGCGATGAGATGTTCGGCGAGGTCGAGGCTCTGGACGAACGACTCCTGGAGGCCGGATACGGTGATCAGGGCGTAGTCGTCGTCGGTGCTGTGGTCCATCGACATGCCGAGCCTGAACTTCTCGCGCTGGACGTCGCCTCCATTCCGTTCCGACGTTCCCAGGTAGCTCAGGTAGTCGAGGGCGTAGTCCTGTAATGGATCGTTCAGGGCGCCGACAGGAATCCTGTAGGTCAACGAGAAGAGGTCGTTGTCCCTGTTGTGCGTGGTACGCAGAACGACGCCACGTCCGATTCCCGACGTACGCACATCCTTCGCGAGGTCGACGAATCGCGGCGCGACGGGTACGGCCTGTTGAGCCATGATGCGAAAGGCGAACGGTGAGAGCGTATCCCGATTGAGAGCGACGGGCGTGATGTCCGGCTTGACGATGGATCTCAGGTCCATGCGTGGCCCTACCTGTTTGTAGACGATGACGTGGTTCTCGCCATAGTACTTGTTCGCTACGCGCACGATGTCGTCCTTCGTGACCATGGAGAGGGCATCGAGACTGCGTGCGTGGACGGGATAGGAGCGGCCGAGCATGAGGGACTCGAGGATCCAGTCGGCGCGGCCCTGGGCCGTCGACAGTTGCCGGGTCCTGTCGATCCTGTACTTCCTGATGATGCCGTCCAGTATCGCTTCGTCGAAGGCTCCCTGCTTGACGAGGCGCAACTGGTCGAGGAGAAGGTTACGGACCTGGACGAGGGATTGTCCGGGAAACGGATTGCCTCCGAGAATGTGATAACCGTGGTCCGACATCATATACTGCACGGATGCGGCGTCGGCCACCTTCTGCGCATGACGGAGGTTCAGGTCGATGAGGCCGGCCACACCGTTCGAGAGCACCATGTCCAGCATCTGCAGTGCGGGGATGTCGGCATGGTTCGCACCCGGCCAGCGGAAGCCGATGGTGACGCTTTCACCTTCGCGGCCTTGTACCGTGTTCTCGACCGGTGCCGCGATCTCGGCAAGAGCCGCGGGTTTCCACTCCGGAACGTTCTTTCGCCGCATCCATCCGAACGATGCTTCGACCCATGCGGCGACGGAATCGGGATCGACGTCTCCCGCGACGATGACGGCCATGTTGTTGGGTACGTAGTAGGTGTCGTAGTATTCGCGGATACGCTTCATCGAGGGATTCTTCAGATGCTGGATCGTGCCCAGCGTACTCTGCGTGCCATAGGGATGCGTAGGGAACAGGGCGGCACGCAGCGTATCCTCGATCAGTGACCGGTCGTCGTCGAGCGATCCGTTCTTCTCTTCGTAGACGGCTTCGAGTTCGGTATGGAACAGGCGCAGGACGGGCTTCCTGAAACGTGCGCCTTCCATCTCGAAGTAGGTCTTCAGTCTGTTGGACGGTACCTCGTTGTAGTAGGCCGTCACTTCCTCGCTGGTGAAGGCATTGGTTCCGGTGCAGCCCAATGCCTGGCACATGCGGTCGTATTCGTTCGGAATGGCGAAGGTGGCGGCGATGCCCGAGAGGGAGTCGATCGTCCGGTACAGACTGCGTCGCATGGCCGTATCCGTCGTCTGGCGATATCGTTCGTAGGTTGACTCGATACGGTCGATGAGTGGTCGTTCCTTCGCGAAGTCGAGCGTACCGAATTCCTCGTTACCCTTGAACAGCATATGCTCCAGGTAGTGAGCGAGGCCTGTGGCATCGGCGGGATCCTGCTTGCTGCCGGTTCTGGCCACTACGTAGACGGTGGCCCGTGGCTGGTCGTCGTTCACGCTCACGTAGACACGGAGCCCATTGGCCAGGGTGTGGATCTTCGTCGCAGCGGGATCGCCCGGGACCGACGAGAAACCGTGCTGGGCACGGAGGCCGGAAGCCGAGAGGGAGAACAGGACGACGATCGCCGACAGGATACGGAACATGGCCTTGACCATTGAAGAGTCCGGATGGTTGAGGAGGCAACGCAATCTATAGAAGGGGGACGATATGATGGATGGAGGCACTATTTGCTTTGTAAATCGATTGACATTCCGGGCTTACGAGCTTCTGATTGTAGCTTATGAATAATTGCAATATCATTGCTCATAGAGAATAGTAGAATACTATGAAGAAGGTTGTATACCCCATATGCAGCATTGGCCGAACTTGATGCACGGCACTTGCCGTGAGCGAGCGCTTATCATACTTGATACTGGTTTCACTATCTCTCCTGGGACAAAGGAAGAAAGTCGTTTTGGGATAGGCATTTACTTTTTTCATGGATATATTGCAGGGCGGCATAGATGTCCGATCTTCAAATAGAAGAACACCCAATTCAGTTGACTAGATTCTGGATTGGTTTTGCCCAAACAGAACAAGTCGCTTTGTTCGGAGAGGAGCATGATGAAGATCGCGAGAATGCGACTCATGGTGATCTCAATGTTGACTGTACCTTTGACAGGTTGACGGGCGATCGGTCATTCAGAGTTAAGTTTGAAGTTAAGCTTGGTATGACTATCCCTAGTCCAACGTTCAAGTACAATACGATAGTGTATGGCGAGTTTGATTTTGATCCTTCCTCCTTTGATACTAGTAATATTGAGTATTGGGCGAGGAGCAATGGCTTCTATATTCTATTGCCATTTATTCGTGAATCAATATTTTCATTGACGCTGCGGATTCCTTCTGGCCCATATATTGTTCCAATGGTTGCAATCCCATTGTGAACTAAGCAGGTACTTTCCGGCATATCTGCGCCAGTGTTCCCGGACCCTTTTGAGCTGATTACACCATCTGAACCTCGGCGCAGGTGAGTATCCCCTAATGGCGAACTGGTCCGTTACGAATGCTCCCCGCCGTCGTTCCGTGTATTCCCATCCCGGCGAATACGTACGATGAGTGGCAGGCGCCCACTTCCGCACCCGCTGCAAGGCTGCGTGTTGAATCGTCGGCTGCGACGACAGCGCTCCGTTGATTTCCGGTCCGAGCACGGATGCGATGGCCCCGAAGGCGACGAGGGGACTGTTGCCTCCCGTTCCACGTGCCGGATACATCAGCATGTCGTGTGCCACGCGCAATTGTGCCACGTAGAACAGGAAGGCGGCATCTTCCAGCTTGCCGTCGCGGTATACCTGTCCTGCGGCCGTAAAGAGGTCGGCTGCCGGAGTCGTCGTGATTTCACGGAAGATGCGCTTCAGATCGACGTCCTGCGGCCGTACGACAGGCGTCGTACGGTGGTAGTGGGCCCGTATCGTCGGCGGGAGCGCCAGCAGGATACAGACGAGGATGGCATGAAGACGACCGGTGTTCATTCGACGGTCCGGATGACTGGTGGAAACAGGGGGAATATGCGGAATCGCAAGCCTTCGGACGATTCAGGATTTATCCGTCGACAGGATTCCGGGCGTAGGTCGCCGGGGGATCGCAAACCCCGAATCGGTATCTTTGCCGTTCCGTAATGAACGACCCGTATCACCATCACGATCGAACAGCATCATGTCAACGACACGTATCGAACGCGACACGATGGGCGACATCAGCGTCCCCTCGACCGCCTATTACGGTGCCCAGACGGCACGCTCGCTCATCCATTTCGCCATCGGTACGGAAACGATGCCGGTAGAGCTGATCGCCGCCATGGCCACCCTCAAGAAGGCCGCCGCCATGGTGAATGCGGATCTCGGCGTCCTCGCCCGCGAGAAGGCCGATCTCATCGTCAAGGCGGCCGACGAAGTGATCGCTGGTTCCCTGGCTGCGCACTTCCCGCTGAGCGTATGGCAGACCGGTTCGGGCACGCAGACCAACATGAACGTGAACGAAGTCATCGCCAACAGGGCCATCGAAATCGCCGGTGGTGAGCTCGGAAGCAAGAAGCCCGTGCATCCGAACGACGACGTCAACAAATCCCAATCGTCCAACGACACGTTCCCGACGGCCATGCACATCGCCGCGGCGATCGCCGTCAAAACGAAGCTGATTCCGGCGGTGACGGCCCTGCGCGACACCCTGGCAGCGAAGTCCGTCGCCTTCAAGGACCTCATCAAGAGCGGCCGTACCCACCTCATGGATGCCACGCCCATCACGCTCGGTCAGGAATTCTCCGGTTACGTCCAGCAGCTCACCAACGACATCAAGCGTCTGGAACAAGGTCTGGAAGGGCTCTACGAGCTGGCGCTCGGTGGTACGGCCGTGGGTACGGGACTCAACACCCATCCGGAGTTCGCCGAACGTTCCGCTGTAACTATCGCCGCATTGACCGGTCTTCCGTTCGTGTCGGCGCCGAACAAGTTCGAGGCTCTGGCTGCCCATGACGCTCTGGTCTACGCCCACGGTTCCCTCAAGACGCTCGCAGCTTCGCTGATGAAGATCGCGAACGATATCCGCTGGATGTCGTCGGGTCCCCGCTGTGGTCTTGGCGAGATCTCGATTCCGGAGAACGAACCGGGATCGTCGATCATGCCCGGCAAAGTCAACCCTACGCAAAGCGAAGCGATGACGATGGTCGCCGCCCAGGTCATGGGCAACGACGTCGCCATCAACATCGGCGGTGCTTCGGGCAACTTCGAACTGAACGTCTTCAAGCCGGTGATGATCTATAATTTCCTCCAGAGTGCACGGCTGCTGACGGATACCTGTACGATGTTCGACGAACACTGTGCACGCGGTATCGAGCCGAACGTGGAGCGACTGAACTGGTACAATCAGAATACGTTGATGCTCGTCACGGCGCTGAACCCTCATATCGGATACGATAGTGCGGCCAAGATCGCCAAACATGCGCACAAGAGCGGCAAGACGCTGAAGGATGCGGCTCTCGAGCTGAATCTTCTGACCGAACGGCAATTCGTCGAATGGGTAAAGCCCGAGGAAATGCTCGGACCTGGACTGTAAATCATTATCGATTCTCGTCATATGCAGGAGATAGGAATGTTGCGACGTTCATACCTGATCGTAATGCTCTTGTGCATTACCGGCATCGCTACCGCTGGACAGCCGGTGCGCCTGTTCACGGACGGTCCCGCCACGCTCACCCGTTCGTCCGATGCGGCACTCCGCAAGGATCGTGTACTGTTGCTGGATCCGTCCGTCAGCAATCGGCTGGTCCAGGAGCGTCAGCGCGAGCTGGAGGTCGTCCTTCCATCGCAGGACGGCGGAGAAACGACGGTAGCGTTGAAACGTCACGACATCCTGCAGCCCGGCATGGAGATCCAGGGAGTGTCGTCGAAGGGTATCGTCCGGACGCTGTCGTCGCATGACGTCGTTGTCTACAGGGGCACACTTCCCGGTGACGACCATTCGCTGATCTCCCTCGTCGTTACGCCCGGTGAAGTCGCCGGCAGTATCGAGACGACGGATACGCGTACGTTGATCGGCCGCAGTACGAACGGCGCCGTATCCGCACGCGAGCATCGCGTCGTTACCATGCCCGCGCAGCCGATGCGTGGTGGTCCCTGCCATACGGGCGATCGTATCGACGCCTCGTTGCAGAACCTCCTGAATCGGGGGGGCATGGCCGAGCAGGGCAAGCACGACAAGGTGCAGGCCGACGGCGATACGCTGACGATCGAAGTGGCACTTGAAGGCGATTATCTGCTGTACAACTTCTTCAATCGCGATCTGTCCCGCAGCTCCGCCTATCTGCTCCAGCTCCTGTCCCTGACGTCGCAGATCTACGAACGTGATCTTGCCGTACGTGTCGTCGTCACGAACGTCCGTATCTGGGAAACGGCCGACGATCCGTATACGGACGACGTCAACGTCTTCAGTATCCTCGACGAACTCGTCAATCACTACGAATCGACGATGTCGGATCTCCCACGTGACATCGTCGTCTTCGTCACGGCTCGTGGCGGACAGGGCGGTATCGCGCGTACGATCGGTGGCATCTGCGGTGCGCGCGACAGCTACTGCGCAGCCGATATCGCAGGCGACATCGCCAACATCGAGACGTATTCATGGGATGCCGCATTGATTCCGCACGAGATGGGCCACGTATGCGGCGCCGTCCATACGCAGAGCTGCTTCTGGCCGGGTGGACCTCTCGATAGCTGCATCACGTCCGAAAGCGGTCCTTGCGTCACGAGCGAGATGACGCGTCCGCGTATCGGAACCATCATGTCCTATTGCCATCAGCGTCGTCAGGACGGTGGCGGTATGGCTCTCGAATTCCACCCCCGCCATCGTCAGGTCCTGCGGTCCTATCTCCAGGCCGCCTCGTGCATCGGCAACAGTCCGCGCCCGTCGACCAACGTCCTTACCGGCCGTGCCATCCATGCCGAGACCGGTGAGCCGTTGTCCGGTGTGGAGTTCGCCATACGCCGGTACAACGACGACATCTATCGCAATTCGCCGGTCCCCACGGGAGACACGCTGGCCGTGACCGGTGCCGACGGTGCGTACAGGTTCCAGGGCATCGGCGACGGTCTCTATACCGTCGTGCTCAAGTCCACGAACTATGCCTTCGTGCCCTTCGATCTCAATGCCATCGAGTCGAGCCGGAACGTTCTCGTCACGCAGTCGGAAGTACGCATGGACTTCACTCTGCTGCCTGCCTATCCGGGCACGGTGCAGATCGGTACCAACAGCAGCACAGTCCAGGTGATGCTCCACGTCGTTTCCAACGGATTCGAAGGCCTCATGCAAAGCGTGGCGCTCCCCACGTTAGCCACACAGTTCGCAGTACCCATCACGCGTTCGCTTCCCGAAGGAACGTATACCATCGTTCCGCTCGCGCAGGACATGAAGTTCACGCCGGAGAAGGTCACCATCCGTCTTCGCGCCGGTGATCCCGCTCCGCTGGCGTCGTTCACGGGAGCGCCTACGGCGCCCGAAACCGTCACGCCCATCGTCTGCCTCGGATCGAAGCTCGAGAACGGTCGCTTCGTCATCAGTCCGCTCGAAACGTTCGAACTCTCGCAGAGTGATGGCACTCCGATCTCCGAGCTCACGGCCGATGAGGACGGTATCGCCATCTTCAACGGGATGCAGTCGACGGACTACTTCATGGTGAGGCCCCGGTTCGATACGGCGTCATGGGTTCCGGCGACGAACGACGTGGACTATGCCTATCCGGCGAATCTCATGATCCTGCAGTTCGGCAAACGCGAACGCAGGTTCCCGCTCGTCGTGCGTCCGCTGCAACACGACATCAAGCAGGGAATATATACGGAGATCACCGAAGGCGAAGTGCTCTACTCCGGCAGGGGAGCGGCGGGGGGCAGCCTCGAGAGGAATCTGCCCTTCGAGTTGAAGATTCCGAATCTCGGTGCAGGATCGCTGCACGTCGGATTGTCCGGATATGTGACGATCGGGGACAAGAGCCTTAACGGCGGCGCTTCGCCCATCATGTCCTCCGAGCCCGCTTCCCTGGTCGTGTCCGCCTGCGGCGGTTCCATCGTACCGGATACGGCTGCGGACAATCCCGGAGAACTGCGTGTCGCCACGCTGGGAACGTCGCCGAGCCGGATCTACGTCCTCCAATGGAAGAACTTCAAGGGTGTCGGCTACGACTTCGTGAACAACCGGATGATCCTTGCAGGTGCCCTGAACTTCCAGATCCGTTTCCACGAGTCGAGCGGTATCGTCGAAGTGGTCTATGGCCAGATGATGAACGACAATGCCATGCCCATTCCCGTGAACCTCGGTATGCGAGGTAGCGACAATCTCGATCAGCAGCGGTTCGTACAGACGACCGCCGATATGTCGTGGTCCGCCCCGAGCCTCTTCACGAACAACAGCCAGAACGGCAGCATGTTCCTGACCACGACGCTGGCTCCGGAATCCGGTCTTACGTTCCGCTGGTTCAATGCGGCGACGTCGGTCGACGACGGAGGGTCGGTGACGGAATCCATGCGCATCGTACCGATGCCTGCCGTCGACGAAGCCCGCCTCGATGTCCGCATGGAGAAGAGCGGTATGGCCGATATCAGGGTGATGGACATGGCCGGTCGCACGGTCGTCGCCATGGATGGCCGCACGCTCGAATCCGGCTTCTCTTCCATCGCATTGCCGGTGAGCGGTCTCGTGCCCGGCGCCTACGTCGTGCGTATCCGTACGGGCGAACGCATGACCGTACTGCCGCTGTCGATCATCCGCTGACCACCATGCAGATCCACGCCGACGTCGACCTGAAACCGTATACGACCTTCCGCGTCGCCGCGAAGGCGGCGAGCCTCGTCGTAGCCGGTTCCGCTGCGGATATCGCCGAAGTGCTGGATTCAGGGTCGAAGCCGGCGCTCATCCTCGGTGGAGGCAGCAACATCCTGTTCACGCAGGATGTGGATGGTCTCGTACTCGTCAATCGTATCGAGGGTCGCGACGTCGTCGCGACCCTCGACGATCATGTCATCGTACGATTCGGCGCGGGCGAGTCATGGCACGAATGCGTGCGCTGGACCGTTGACAACGGCTGGGGTGGACTCGAGAACCTCGCGTTGATTCCCGGCACGACAGGCGCGGCGCCCATGCAGAACATCGGTGCCTACGGTGTGGAACAGATGGCATGCTTTCACGAGCTGACGGCGATGGACAGGGCGACCGGTGAGACGATGACGTTCGATGCGCCACGATGCCGGTTCGGATATCGCGAGAGCGTCTTCAAACACGAGCTACGCGACCGCATGATCATCACGTCGGTTTCGTATCGACTCAGCACGAAGCCCGTCATCAATGCTTCCTATGCCGACGTCGGGAACGAGCTGGCGTCCCGCGATCTTTCCTCGCCTTCCATCCGTGACGTCTTCGATGCAGTCGTCGCCATCCGGCGTCGCAAGCTGCCCGATCCGGCAGTGATCGGCAATGCGGGGTCCTTCTTCAAGAATCCCGTGGTCGACCACAGGGTCTATCTCGACGTCTGTCGCATCCACGGAGGGGAGGTGCCGCACTATCCGCAGGCAGACGGTTCCGTGAAGGTTCCCGCCGCATGGCTCATCGACAGGTGCGGATGGAAGGGCTATCGCCGTGGTGATGCCGGTGTACACGAGCATCAGGCCCTCGTCATCGTCAATCATGGCGATGCCACGGGTGAAGAGCTGCTTGCCCTTTCCTACGATATCCAGCAGAGCGTGCGCGACCGCTTCGGCATCGATCTTGAGCGTGAAGTCAACGTCTGGTAGCGATTCCGTACGATGCATCGCATCGTCGACGTCATCCCGTGCTATCGTTTCGTCACGCATACCGGATATATGCCGGTAATCGTCCGTCATCCATATTGCGGTGACGCGGGTCGTGAACCCACATCGTTCAACATATCGGAGACTTCGACGATGCGGCGACGTATGATCATGATATGGACGATGCTTTCGCATATCCTCGTACCGGTTGGAGCGACAGCCGGTGATGCTGTGACATCCACACGGCTCTTCCAGATCGATCGCAGCAAGAACGCGAACATCGTCTGCTACGACGTACGGCTCGACGGCACCGGTAATCTGCGGAAGGATCCGCTGGACATTTACTGGTTGCTGAAGGCTACCGACGGTTCACGGGAATCGCTCGGCGTCTTCGAACGTGCCCATGCCTACGGAGCGAACGTCGTGAACAACTACGGCAACGACAGCGCCGACGTGCGTTTGCAGGCCCTGGACAAGCCGATACGTATCACACGAAGGAACGGAAAGTGGGTGGCGCTCATGTCGATCAACGGAGCGAGCGCCGTTCTGGAGCGTGTCTACGTCAGTACGACGGAGGGAATCCTGCCTCGTGTGAACTGGATACGTGTGACGGGAACGTCGGAGTCCACCGGCACACGTATCACGGAAACGATTGCGGGATGATGGATCAGAGTCGTTCGCCGGTCGCTGGCGTCGTGACGTTCACCACACGACCATGCGACAGTTCGACGATCATGTCGGCATCGGCGACGGTATTCAGGCGATGGGCGATGATGAGTACCGTGACGTCGTCGAACTCCGTACGGACGGTATGCTGGATGACGGCATCGGTCTGGACGTCCACGCTCGCCGTTGCTTCGTCGAGGACGATGATACGTGCCCTGGTCAGGATGGCGCGTGCCATGCAGAGGAGCTGGCGCTGCCCCTGGGAGAAGTTGACGCCGTTCTCGGCGACGGGGGCTCCGAGTCCTTCGGGCAATGCGCGCACGAGATCGGCGAGCTGCACACGTCGCAGGGCATTCCATACGTCCTCGTCGGTACATTCGTCGAACCTGTCCAGGTTGCTGCGCACGGTACCTATGAAGAGCGTCGGATCCTGTGGAATGATGGCGATGGCACGCCGCAGGCGGGGCAGCGGTACCGTGCGGATATCCACGCCGTCGATCTCGATCGCACCCGATGCAGGCTCGAGGAAGCGGAAGAGCGTCTGGAACAGCGTGCTCTTGCCCGAGCCCGTACGACCGATGACGCCGACCTTGGCGCCGCCTTCGACGGTGAAGGAGACATCGCGCAGGACGAGCGGCAGATGCTCGGCATAGCGGGCCGAAAGATCCCTGATGGCGACTCGACCGCGCACGGGCCATACGGCATCGTCGGCGAGCGCTTCCGGCAACGTCGTTACCGGTTCGGGTGGCAATGTGGCATAGTGTCCCAGACGTTCCACCGACGTCATCCGGCTTTCCACTTCACTGAATGCGCGTACGGTCCAGTTCAGGCTCATCCAGAAGCTCAGGGCATAGGTCAGTACCACGCCGGCGATACCCGGTGAGATGCTGCCGTTCCATGCGAGAACGACGATACCCACCGACGTCGTGAGGGCCACGAGACCGCTGACGAGAGGCACGCGTACGCTGAACCAGCGGTTGAGCAGGATGCTGCACCAGAACATGCGCTGATAGTATCCGAGGATATCGTAGAACGAGTCGATGAAGTATCGCTCGCGTCCGAATCCATGGATGACGTCCAGTCCCGTCACCATTTCCTTGTAGTGCGCATAGCGTGGAGATCGTGCGATCGATTCGATCCGCTTGGCCTCACGCGCCGCACGACGGTAGTCGCCCTGCAGCCGGTAGTAGATCCACAGGACGGGCACGATGACGACGATGACGACCGGGAGCACGGCAAGGATCAGGACGAGGGAACCGATCGTCTGCGAGAGCGACTTGAACGACTGTTCGAAGTTCCAGGAGAGATGATCATCCACCGCTTCCATGTCGCGAGCGAAGCGATTGAGGATACGTCCCATCGGAGTGCTGTCGAAGAACCGCAGCGGTGCCGCGAGCACGCCCGCAAGGGCGTTGTCGTGGATGATGCGTCCTGCTGCGGCCGATCGGTACAACCAGAGCAGACGTTCCATAAGCCAGCCGAGAAGCACGGCCACACCGATGAGACCGTAGATGGCCACGGCCCACAGCGGATCGGCGAGCGACGGGTCGTCGGACCACTTGCCCAGCCATCCCGTCTGCAGGATGGGGAGGACGGTGATCATCGCCGCCGTGAGAACGAGCAGGGTGATGAGGAGGGGAGCCACGACGGGATGGTGTCCTACCATCGCACGTACGTAACGCCAGTAGACGTCGACACGTACGGCGCCCGTCTCGCGATCCTCGTCCTCCGTCAGACGTCCGTCGTTGATGGTATCGAGCTGCGGCTCTTCCTGCGCGATGCCGGTTGCCACCGCCGGGATGACGACGTGAGCCGCGGTACCGATGCTGATGTCCTGCGTCGGTACGGACTCCCCCGTAGCGGCATGATCGTCTTCCGTTTCCACGAACCGGCGATAGGCCTCGTTGCCGGCCATCAGATCCGTATGGCGTCCCTCGGCTACGATGCGACCCTTCTCGAGATAGAAGACGCGGTCGAATCGGTCGAGATGAGTGAGGCGATGCGTGACGCAGACGCGCGTGATGTCCTTCCACATGCCGAAGAGCAGGCGGTCGGCCAGGATCGTCTCCGTGGTCACGTCGACGGCCGACAGGGGATCGTCCAGCAGCACGATACCGGGATGTTCGGCCACGGCACGCGCCAGGGAGACGCGCTGCTTCTGTCCTCCGGACAGGTTCACACCGCGCTCGCCGATCTCCGTCGACAGACCCGCCGTCATCGCTTCCACGTCGGGTTCGAGAGCGCAGGCATGGATGATAGGCCCCATGTCCGATATCATCGCCGATCCGAACAGGATGTTCTCGCGAACGCTGGCATTCATGATGAAGGCTTCCTGCGGGACGTAGGCGAAGCGGGGTCGCTGATCGGACGGTATGCCCGTCGCCGCGATCGACCCGCGCCGCGGTTCGTGCAGGCCGAGCAGGGTACGCAGCAGGGTGCTCTTGCCGGAGCCGACAGGACCGATGATGGCGATGGACGATCCTGCGGGAATGTCCATCGATACGTCCACGACGGCGGGTTCTTCGGCGTCCATGTACTGCATCGTCACGCCGGTGGCATGCAGGCCTACGGGATGGCCCGGTGCACTCGTCGGCCGTGCGTCGATATCGTGCGTCGCCGCGTTGAAGAACTTGTCGAGACGGCCCGTCGCCACTCGTGCATGCTGGATGTTGGCGAGGATGTGGGAGATGAAGCCGAACGGTTCTTCCAGCATGCCGAACAGGGCCAGGCAGGCGAAGATGAGGGGAGCCGTCAGCGTGCCACCCATGATGACGAAGGCGCCGAAGCCCGCGAAGGCCACGACCGTCGTCGTCGAGATGAAGATGATCGTACTCATGGCATCGGTCGTGACGATGCGCACCTTCGTGTGGATTTCACGACGGCGTACCTGTTGCACTTCGGCGTGGACGCTGCTTTCCCATGCGTGGAACTTGACGACGCGGATACCGTGAAGGATCTGCGACATCAGCGTCACCCGTTCGTCACGCAGCTCCATGATCTCATGATCGAGCTTGCGATACCGCCTGGCCACGAGGATCGTCATGGGTGCGATCAGCATCAGCATACCGATGGCGGCGAAGGCCGCCACACCGAGATAGAAGTACAGCATGAAGCCGACGGTCACGAGCGTTAGCAGCGAGTGCCATATTTCCGGCAGGAAGAAGCCCGACTCCGCGAGGGCATCGGTATCGCTCGACAGGTGGTTCACCATGTCGCCGGTGGGAATGCGTGTACGTGCGGATCTCCGCAGGTGCAGGGAGTGCATCACGATGCGGCGGTTCAGGCCGTTGACGATCGTCCCGAAGGTCTTGAGTGCATGGTAGTAGAACTGTTGCTGGATCAGTGCACCCGTCATGCCCGTGATACCGAGCATCAGGGCCGTCAGCAGCGTCCACACCGGAACACCCACGACGGTGGGCAGCGAGGCCATGTCGGCAAGGACGCTGTGCAGCAGCAGGAGCGTGCAGACGAGGACGCCCATGCGCAGGCAGGCGAGGAAGACGAGGATGCGCGGCGATGCTCCGGCGGCGAAGTAGGTGCGAAGTACGAAGGGCCAGAAGCGGCCCGTATCCAGCGTATCGTATTCGCGGGTGGTGAGACGCGGGTCGAGATCCGGTATCAGCGGAGGGGCGTCACTCGGCTCGAGTGCACGGGACCGCCCGGCACGTATGATACGGCCGACGTCGAAAAAGAATATCCGATTCAGGAACGAAGACATGACAATGGTCCCGTTGAGCGTTCAGGGAAATACGTATGAATGCGTGGGGTACACGCAGGCGGTACTTCGGAACGGTGACCATGTCAGGGAAGGTGGGACCTACAGCGGGTCAGCCGAACCGCGCACCACGATGGCTGCCCGAAGGAGTTTCATCGTGTGGGTTCCAGTATGATTACAGGAAGAGTAGCATGAGCCGCTGAGGAAGCAAACCTCATGCCAGATGTTCTATCTTGACATATCATCGATGAACCGAAGAAATTATCGATCATTGCCGGGTTCACGATCCGCTCACCAATCTCGAAACGTAGCTATGGCAACGATCCTGGAATGCACGCCCATGCTGGTCACCAACGACATGAAGGCCACGAAGACGTTCTGGTCGGATGTGCTTGGATTCAGTATCAGCAGCGAGATGGACGATAGCTGGTGTTCGTTGTTCAACGGAACGACGCAGGTCATGTTCCGTACACCGCTGGACGGTGAGAGTGATACGATGTCGTTCTCGGGATCGCTCTACATGACGGTCGACGCCGTCGACCATGAATGGGGGCGCATGAAGGACATCTGTACCGTCGTCTATCCTATCGAGACGTTCTTCTACGGCATGAGGGAGTTCGCCGTACGCGACAACAACGGCTACGTCATCCAGCTCGGACAGGACATGGCCTGATTCCGTTCGGTTCCTGTTCCCTCCGATTTCCGTCGATGCTCCGGTTCTTCGGTGGTCGTTCCCTACGGAACGGACCAAGGGGCCGTGCGCGGTATCGCAGGGAACCATGAGCCACAGCGGAAATTGCAGAACCACCGGCTGCGGAGCAACGTATTCATTGTGACACTACCGTTCATATCCACTCTATACGTCGATATCGTTCCGACTGCACGACAGGATACCATGCTGTGGATATCTCGTATGGAACGTACGGGACGTTCATCGATTCCGTACGTGCGGTGCTTCATCACAGGATGATCACGAACGTTCCGGGACTGCTCTCTTTCACCATCGGCGGCGCACTACCCTGCTGGTGAGGGCGGTTCAGGTCAGGAGGCCCGCATGGTTCGTTCCGTGCGGGTTTTCTGTTTCTATCGCCGGGTGGGGGGACGCATGGATCGTACGCGGTCATGTCCTACGTCCAGCGTGGCAGCAGGGGATCGGGTTTGAGCGACGAAGCGTTCTCCTGCAGCCACGGCAGGAGATCGTCGATGGAGCAAGAGATCCGGATATGGGAGCGCGCTTCGGCCGTGAGGAAGCCGTCGCGGGTCATCACATCGAGCTGTGCGGAAAGGTGGTCGTAGAATCCGTCGACGTTCAGGATGGCGATGGGCTTGTTGTGCAGGCCGATCTGGCGCCATGTCACGGCTTCGAAGAGCTCGTCCATGGTGCCATAGCCGCCAGGCAGGGCCAGGATGGCATGGGCGCGGTCGAGCATCGTCAGCTTGCGCTCGTGCATGCTGGATACTTCGACGAGTTCGGTACACGTCGTCAGCGCGATCTCCGTGGTATGCAGGAACGAGGGCAGGATGCCCGTCACGTGACCGTCGCGTTCGAGCAGACGTTTGGCGAGAATGCCCATGAGGCCATTGCCGCTTCCGCCGTAGACCAAGCCGATGCCCATATCCGCCATGCGGTCGGCGACCAGTCGTGTCGCCGCGACGTAGGCGTCGTTGTCCGGCATGCGCGAACCGCAGTAGACGAGGATGAGCGTGCCGTCGGCCGTGGTCAAGGTCATTCCTTCGGGATGAAGAGGAGTTGCTTGAGACCGAAGCGCTTGACGACGTTCTTCTTGAGATGGGCCATGGCCTCGTCCACGGAATCCGTGAAGAGGATGAGCTTTCGGTCGTCGGGCGATACGGTTCCACGCTTGACCATCACTTCGATCAGCTCCATGATGTCGCGATAGTACTCCGTACCCATCACGACGATGGGGAAGCTCTTGATCTTCTTGGTCTGGATCAGCGTCATGGCTTCGAACAGCTCGTCCAGCGTGCCGAACCCGCCGGGCATGACGACGAAGCCAAGGGAATACTTGACCAGCATGACCTTCCGCACGAAGAAGTGTTCGAACTCGATCATGAGGTCGAGGTTCGGATTGGGGTCCTGTTCATGCGGAAGGATGATGTTGCAGCCGACGCTCATGGCGCCCGCTTCCTTGGCGCCGCGGTTGGCCGCCTCCATGATGCCCGGACCACCGCCCGTCAGTACCGTGAAGCCCATGTCGCCGAGTGCATAGCCTACCTGTCGTGCGAGCTGATAGTAGGTGTGGTCTTCGGTGAAGCGGGCCGATCCGAAGACGGTGATGCAGGGACCGACGAAATGGAGGTGGCGGAAGCCATGGATGAATTCCTTCACGACGCGCCAGACGAACTTCAACTCCCGGAAGCGGGAGTGCGGGCCACCCAGGAAGATTCGTTCGCTGTTCTCGCGGGTGATCGTCGGGTTCTCGTCCTCGTGGTTGTTGTCTTGCTGCGGTTCAGCCATGTGTTATCATCGTAAAGAGAAACGGAAGAACGGCAAGTACGACCAGGCATAGTACGATACGCATCCCGTACCGCATTTGCTGCCTTTGACGTTCTTCAGTGGTAAGATCGGCGTCGGTCGCCTTGACACGGCCCAGTTGTTTGAAGCTTCGCCAGGCGACCCATACGGTGCCCATAGTGACGACTGCGAGAATGAGGTGTTGCATGCCCCTAAATTACGGCGTTTATCTCGTCGTTGTCCCACCCGCGGGTCGGCTTCCCGGACGGCGAGTCCTCCGTATCTTTGCCGACTATGAGTGATACAGTACAGCAGATGTTTTCGGACATCGCGCCGAAGTACGACGTGACCAATTCCGTGCTCAGTCTCGGAATCCACCACCTCTGGCGTGCGAAGACCGTCCGCGAGAGCGGTGCACGGCCGGGCATGTCCGTGCTGGACTGTGCCACGGGAACCGGCGATCTGGCCATCGCCTTCAAGAAGGCCGTCGGCCCGACAGGCCATGTCGTAGGTACGGACTTCTGTGCCGACATGCTCTCCTTCGCCCCCGACAAGGCCCGGCAGCAGAATGTCGACGTCGACTTCGCCGTCGCCGATGCCATGGACCTGCCGTATGGCGATGCGACCTTCGACATCGCCAGCATCTCTTTCGGTATCAGGAATGTGGACGACCCGGTGAAGTGCCTCGACGAGATGGCTCGCGTGGTGAAGCCGGGCGGCAAGGTCGTCGTCCTCGAATTCGGACAACCGAAGGGTATCGTCGGCCTGTCCTATCGCCTCTATAGCCGGTACGTAATCCCCACCATCGGTGGAATGCTGACGGGCAATCGCAAGGCATACGAATACCTGCCGTCGACGGCGGCAGCATTTCCGGCGCAGGAGAAATTCCTCGATCTCATGAGGAAGACCGGACGCTATCAGGCATGCCGGTACATCCCGCTGACCGGTGGCATCGCCTATCTCTACATCGGTACGGTGGGACAGCGATGAACGTATGGCTGAACGCCATCCGTCCCAAGACCCTCGTCGCCGGGGCCGCACCGGTGATCCTGGCGTCGGCACTCGCCGTGGCGGATCATGTCTTCGTATGGTGGGTGGGACTCCTTGCCCTGACCTGTGCGGTGCTGATACAGATCGCATCGAACTTCATCAACGAACTCGAGGACTTCAACCGTGGTGCGGATACCGAGCGCGTAGGGCCGCTGCGTGCCGTGAGCGCAGGGCTCATCACTCCTGCGGCGATGAAGCGTGCGTCATGGATCGTCGTGGCTGCGGCCTTCGTCCTCGGTCAGCCTCTGGTCTGGTATGCCGGATGGCCGGTCCTCGGCATCGGCGTCGTCTGTCTCGTCATGTCGTGGGCCTATACCGGCGGACCGTTCCCATTGGCCTACAAGGGTCTCGGAGATCTCTTCGCCTTCACGTTCTTCGGCGTCGTGGCCGTCGTCGGCGCCTTCTTCGTCTACAGCCGTACGTGGAGTCCCGATGCCCTCGTCCTGTCGCTCGGCCCCGGCTGTCTTGCAGCCAACATTCTCGGCGTGAACAATCTGCGTGACATTCCCACCGACAAACGTGCGGGCAAGATCACGCTGGCCGTGCGTATCGGCGCTCCGGCTGCCAGGGTGCTCTACGTCGCGCTGAACCTCGTGGGTATCGTCGTACCGGCCCTGCTGCTCCGCGAGGCCCGTGGTCCGTGGATGATGCTGTCTCTGGCCTCGCTGCCCTACACCATCGTGTTGTGTGTGCTCATCCATCGCCGCACCGGAGCTGCCCTCAACCCTGTGCTCGGCGGGACGGCACTGCTCTATCTCCAGTATACCGTATTCACGACGCTCGGCCTGATCTTCTCCGCATCCTACCGGGGATGAAGGGCGTCGTTCTTCACCGCCATCCGTTCGATCATCGCCACCAGTGGCTTCAGTCGCGCAGGTGTGCCCACGTACCATTCCAGCGTACGGCTCGTGCTTCCCCTGCGTACGGTGAGGCGGGTACGCGGTGCATCCGGAAGCTCCAGCGCCTTGTCGAAATCGGCCGTCAGTACTTCCGATTCTTCGACGGTCTTGACGAGCTCGCAACGCTGGTCGTCGTCAAGTTTCGTTTCGTGGATCCCGATACGGTTCACGTTCGCCTTGCCGTCGAACTCCACCCGGCCGTCTCCATAGACCGTCGATACGAAGACCGGACATTTGCCGAAGCAGGCGCCGCGTTCCAGCGTGACGGCGAAGGTGTTCCTGTCCACGTCCTTCAGACACGATGACGTGCCGCACGCACCCAGGACCGAGACAAGTACGAAGCCGGTCAATACCATAGCATACCGCATAACACTCCCGTAACAACGAATTACAAAACGTTCACATTGACGTTACACGTGCCCTACATGCGGACGATAGTTTCGCGCCGTCTTTTCATCGTGAGGGCTACTCATGTTTACCCGTACAACGTTACGCACAGCCATCGTCATATGCGCTGTCGCATTCACTACCATCGCATCGTCTGCCCAGACCGGGCGGGTGTTGCAATTCCTCGGACGTCACACGCAACGTCCTGTCTCCTTCGATCAGGGCGGGGCCGAAGTCGTAACCTACGATCCGGCGACGAAGACGGCGATCTTCTCCGCCCTGTACGGCAACAAGATCACGTTCCTCAACATGACGAATCCGGCGATGCCCGTCTTCGTCCGCGAGGTTCTGCTCCAGGCCTATGGCGGAGTCGTCAACAGCGTCACGACCAGGAACGGTCTTGTCGCCGTCGCACTGGAAGATGCCACGGCGAAGACGAATCCCGGCAAGGTCGTCATCTTCGACATGACGGGAACGTTCCGCGCCATGTATACCGTGGGTGCGCTTCCCGACATGCTTGCCTTCACACCGGATGGCCAGCGCCTCGTGGTGTGTAACGAAGGCGAAGCCAACAGCAATTATACGATCGATCCCGAAGGTTCCGTCAGCATCATCGATCTCACACCCGGCGTCGCATCGGGCGTCGTCCGTACCGTCGGCTTCACGTCGCTGAACGGCAAGCAGGACAGCCTCCGAGCGATGGGTATCCGCATCTATGGTCCCAACGCCTCCGTCGCCCAGGACTTCGAGCCCGAGTACGCCGCCATCACGCCGGACGGCAAGACGGCCTACGTGACGCTGCAGGAAGCCAATGCCATCGCCATCGTCGACGTCGTCAATGCCACGCTGACGCGCGTCGTGGCGCTCGGATACAAGGACTACAGCAGGGGATTGCCCAGGACGACGCAGTATCCCTGGAGGGACCGCCCGGTGCTGGGTACTACGGCTGCCGGCCAGGACATCCAGCTCGGAGGCTTCTCCGGTCTGTGGTTCGAAGGTTACGGCGCCGATACCAACACGCTGCGCTTCCTGACGCATCCGGACCGCGGCCCCAACGCCGAGCCGCTCACGCTGCGCGGCCAGCTGCGCCGTCCCTTCGCCCTGCCGAACTTCCAGGCCGAAGTGATCCGCTTCGAACTCAACCGCCTCACGGGTGCCTTCACCATCGTCGATCGCGTGAAGCTCACGCGCACGGACGGCACGACGCCGATCACGGGTCGTCCTAACCTCCAGGCCGCAGGCCAGGGTATCGCCTACACGGACGAATACGGCGTGGACCTCTATGGCAATGACATTCCCAACGATCCGTTCGGTGGCGACCTCGAAGGTATCGTCGTCGACAGCCTCGGCACATGGTGGATGGTCGACGAATACCGTCCCGCCATCTATAACTTCAATGCGAACGGCCAGCTCATCGCCCGGCACATTCCCGCAGGCACGGCCGCATCCGCAGGTGCAGCCGTCGGTACATACGGTACGGAAACGCTGCCTGCCGTCTATGCCACGCGTCGCTCCAACCGCGGCTTCGAAGCGGTAGCCATCGAAGGCAACATCCTGTATGCCTTCATCCAGAGCTCGCTGGACAATCCTGACAACGCGTCGGATGCCACCTCGAAGGCATCCACGTGGTGCCGGATCCTGGCCTTCAACGTCGCGACCAAGCAGGTCGTGGGCGAATACCTCTACCCTATGTTCGAGAAGTTCGGCTCGGCCGACAAGATCGGTGATGCCGTATCGCTCGGTGGCGGACGTTTCAACGTCGTCGAACGTGACGATGCCACGGGCCTGCGCGCCCGCAAGTACATCTTCGAGATCAATCTCAAGGGTGCCACGAACCTCGTCGCGAACCCGCCGACGCTGCCTCCCGGACGCACCATCGAATCCCTGTCCTTCTCCGAACTGTCGACCTACGGCATCCGCCCGGTCCACAAGAAGAAGTCCGTCTATCTTCCGGGTGCCGGTTACGGTGATTTCGACAAGGTCGAAGGTCTCGCACGCATCAGCAAGAACATGCTGGCCGTGATCAACGACAACGACTTCGGTGTGGGCGGTTCGACGCTGAGCAATCCTCCCGACGGCCGCATCACGATCAACGCAAACAACATTCCCGTTCTCGGCCTCATCGCCTTCGATCGTCCGAACGGACTCGATCCCAGTGATCGCGACAACGCCGCTGGAAACGGTCCCGCCATCAACATCAACACGTGGCCCGTCTACGGTATGTACGAGCCCGATGCCATCAGCGTAGCGACGCTGAACGGCGAGACCTACATCGTTACGGCCAACGAAGGCGATGCACGCGAATACGACAACTTCGTCGAGGAGGTACGCGTGGGCAGCGGGGCGGTCACGCTCGATCCCACGGCCTTCGCCGCATGGCCGACGCTCAAGAACAACCGTGAGCTCGGACGTCTCAACATCACCAGCACGATGGGAGACCTCGACGGTGATGGCGACTACGACGAACTCTATACGCTCGGTGGCCGGTCGTTCACGGTGTGGAATGCCGACGGCAATCTGATATGGGACAGCGGCAACGAATTCGAGAAGATCACCGCCGCCGCATTCCCTGCCAACTTCAATACAGGCCATACGACGAATGCGATGGATGATCGTTCGGACAACAAGGGACCGGAACCCGAAGGTATCACGGTGGGAGTCATCAATGACTCCGTCTATGCCTTCATCGGTCTCGAGCGCATGGGCCATACGATGATGTACAACATCACCAATCCCGTCGCACCGAAGTACATCGACTACATCAATTCCCGCAACTTCGGTGTCACGCCGAATCTTGCGAACGTCGACAACGGCACGGTCGGCGATCTCGGCCCCGAAGTGTCCGTCTACGTTTCCAATACGGATAGCCCGAACAACACGGACCTCCTCATCGCCGCCAACGAAATCGGCGGTACGGTATCCGTCTACCAGATCCGCATTCCGCGTATCGTTTCCATTCCTGCCGCGACGATCAAGTCCTGTATCGGTGATCGACTGACGCTGTCCGTCACCGCGACGGGTCCGACGCTGACGTATCAATGGACGAAGAACGGTGTCGATATTCCTGGTGCTACGAGCGCGACGTATGCCGTCGATGTCGTCAACGGCATCCAGGGTACGTATGCATGCCGCGTCACGGCAGCGGGTGGCATGACCATCACGCCTCGTGCGACCAACGTGACGGTCTCCGAACGTACACGCCTGACGAAGGAGCCCGTCCTCATGACGCAACTGTCGGTCGACGAGTCGGTGACCCTCAAGGTCGAGGCTACGTCGGCAGCCGGTGAAACGTATCAGTGGTACAAGGCCGGCACGGCACTGGCGAACGGCGTGAAGTACCAGGGCGCACAAGGCCCGAACCTCACTATCCGCTTCGTCCAGTTCGCCGATACGTCGTCGGCATACTACTGCGTCGTAACCGGTGGTTGCAGCAGCGTCCGCTCGCGTAATTCCGCCGTTCTCATTCCGCGCATCCGCATCACGCTACAGCCTCGCGATACCGTCCTGTGTCCTGGCGATGCCATCGTCCTCACCACGTCGGCCAGTCCTTCGGGTGGCGATCGTGGCCTTGGCTACCGCTGGATGCGCAACGGCGAATTCCTCGCCGAAGGCGGCCGCTTCACGGGTGTGAACTCGCCGAGCCTGCGTATCACGGACGTGCGCAATGACGACCAGGCCCATTACTCCTGCCTCATTACCGGTGTACCGTCCAACCTGCCGCGTTCGACCGATCTGGCGCGGATCGACGTAACGGAGCAGCCCATCATCGTGCGTCAGCCTGCGGCTGCGGGTGGTGGTGACGTCATCGAGATCTGCAGTGGCACATCGGCCTACATGAACGTACTCGCTTCGGGTGCCAGCCTTGGTTATCAATGGTACCGCGATGGCCAGCTCATCCCGCTGGCTACGGAGCCGAGCCTCACCACCAGGCAGAACGGTATCTATACCTGCCGTGTGACAGGCCGCTGCGTAACGACGGTCACGACGACGCGTCCGGTTACCGTTACCACGAACTTCAAGCCCGTCCTCGGTCTTCAACCCCAGTATCTGTCGGTCATCACCGAAGGACAGTCGCTGACGCTGCGCATCGCCGTCAAGAGCGGCACGCAACCGATCCGCTTCCAGTGGTACAAGGCCGGTAAGCCGATTCCGGGCGCCAACGGGATCACGTATACGATCGACGATGCCCGGCTCGAAGATGCCGGCCTCTATCAGTGCGGCATCAGCAACGACTGCGGTTCGGAATACACGCAGAACGCCGACGTACGTGTCAACCGCAAGGTGACGGTCGGAGTCGATGACGGGGCCATTGCCGGATCGGGTCTTGCGGTGCGCTGCGAGCCGAATCCCTTCGATGCTTCCTCGACACTTCGCATCGCCGTTCCCGTCGACGGCATGATCCACGTCCGCGTCTTCGATGCCAGCGGTACGCAGGTGGCCGATCTCGGCAGGACCTTCCAGACTGCCGGCGCCATGACACTCATGCTCGAAGGCAACGTCCTTCCCGCGGCCGGTTTCTACCTGGTACGCGTCGAGCTGGCCGACATGGTGGCCACGGTGCCTGTGATCCATACGAAGTGAGGCCTGAACAACCTCCACGATGAACCAGGGCGAGTCACCCCTTTCCGGGCTCGCCCTGAGTTTTTTATAGGCCGGGGAATGGTATTTTCGCCCGAACCATTCCATCTCCAAGCCGATCATGACACGACAAGACCTGGCGCGCAGCATCTTCGACACATCGCATCTCACGGGGGAATTCAAGCTCCGCAGCGGTGTCGTCAGCAACGAATACTTCGACAAGTATCAGTTCGAATCGAATCCGTCCCTGCTCAAGGCCATCGCCGAGCACCTGGTGGCGATGATTCCTCCCGGAACCGAAGTCCTCGCCGGTCTGGAAATGGGAGGGCTCGCCATCGCGACGGCGCTCTCCATGGCCACGGGCCTACCTGCCGCCTTCGTACGGAAGAAGGCCAAGGACTACGGAACGTGCAAGCTGGCCGAAGGCCCCGATCTCCAGGGCAAGCGTGTACTCGTCGTCGAAGACGTCATCACGAGCGGTGGTCAGGTCATCATCAGCGGCAACGATCTGCGCAACCTCGGCGCCGAGATCACGCACGTCGTATGCGTAATCGACCGCGAGAGCGGGGGACGCGCCAAGCTGCGCGAAGCCGGATACGAATTGAATGCGCTCTTTACCATGAGTGAACTGGTGAACCGATGAAGATCATTAGCTGGAACGTGAACGGCATCCGTGCCGCCCTCAAGAAGGGCTTCATGGACTGGGTGAGCGAAGTCAATGCCGACGTCATCTGCCTTCAGGAAACCAAGGCCGATGCCGTATCGATTCCCGACGAAGTGAGGAATCTCGAAGGCTATCACACGTACTTCCATTCGTGCAGCATGAAGAAGGGCTACTCCGGCGTCGGAGTACTGTCGCGCATCGAACCCGTCCGCGTCAACGACAAGCTCGGTATCGAGGAGTTCGATCAGGAAGGACGGATCCTCGAGATCGACTACGGTTCCTTCGTACTCTTCAACATCTACTTTCCCAACGGCTCCAGCGAGAACAAACGCGTGCCGTACAAGCTGCGGTTCTACGATGCACTGTTCGCTCACTGCGATGAACTGCGCAAGAAAGGCCGCGGCATCGTCGTCTGCGGCGACTACAACATCGCCCACATGGAGATCGATCTTGCACGTCCGAAGGAGAACTCCAAGACAACGGGCTTCCTTCCGGAAGAGCGTGCCAAGCTGGACTGGATGGTGGAGCAGGGCTGGCTGGATACCTTCCGTGAGTTCCATGCCGACGAAGCCGAGCAGTATTCGTACTGGGACTATTTCACCAAGGCCCGCGATCGGAACGTAGGCTGGCGTATCGACTATCACTGGATCACCAAGGATCTGCGCCCTGCGCTCAAGAACGCATGGATTTCGCAGGAAGTCATGGGGAGCGATCACTGTCCCGTCGGCATCATCCTGAATCCCTGATCTCAGCTCCGCAACGAGCGTTGCGCGAGCGCCGTTCCTGCAGCGATGAAGACGAGATTCTTGAGGATGTACTGGCCCACGAAGCTGAGGCCGTAGGGAGGCTTCAGCCATGTGACCGACGGCAGGAAGAAGACGGGCAGAAACGTGCCCGCGATGTGGACGAAGAACATGCTCAACGTGATCTTCGTGAACCGTGGAGCGAGGAAGCACAGACCGATGATGATTTCCCACCCGCCCAGCAATGCGGATACATTGTCGACGGGAACCATGGACAACGTCTGCATGACGAGGTCATGTGCAGGACTGAGGTCGGTGAACTTGAGGATGCCGAACCAGACGTAGACGATGGCGAAGGCCCAGCGTATCAGCCATTCCACGTGGCGGTCGTTGAGGAAGCGCATGGGCAAAGATACGACACGCGGCATGCCGTCATCGTACTCCCGATCGCAGAAGCTCGATTCAACGCCAGTTGAGATACAGAATGTCCATGAAGTTGCAGATCGACACGCCGGCCATGAGGTTGTACTGGATTGCGCCCGCGACGTCGACCCTCATGCCGCCATGGATTCCGACGACGTCGGTGACGGGTACGATGAGGTTGCCCTGCAGCCGGATACCGTCATGGATTTCGTCGGGAAGATAGACGGTGGGAACTCCGCGTGCATGCTTCCAGCGGAACTGCTGATGCAGATAACTCACGGATGCGGTGAACCAGGTACGGGCCGCTTCGAACGATACGGAAGGGCCGATCGACCAGAACGTTCCCGTGCCCGTCCATGCCGATCCATCCTGGCCCAGGCCATTCTGGAACGACGCCCACAGGTAGTCCACCGTCACACCGAAGTACTTCGCCCGTCCCGTTCTTGCGGCGACGACACCGTTCAGCCCTCTACCCCAACCTGTCATCGCCTTCACATCGGGATCGATCAGCGTGGAGTATCCCGTATTGTAGAACACGTTGACGTAGGCCGCACCGGATATCATGAACGGCGGCATCTCCGTCGTGTCCAGCAGGCTTCGCGTCAGAGGATCGGTAGCAGGCTCCTGAATCGTTCCGGGTTTGGAAGCGCGCCCCACTCGAAGGATATCCATCCACGGCACGACGAGTGCCTCGTTGTCCAGGATCCGGATGACGAGGTCCTGTTCCGGAATGTACTCGACTATCCTGCCTATGTACGCCTTCCCGCTCTTGAGGAACACCGTGTCGGTCTCCTCCGAAAAACAGCACGTCGTGCCAAGTACGAACAGGATCGTGGCACAGCTGATACGGATAGGCAGATACATGGCTCTGTACGTTATGTAGGAGAAGGACGGATGCGGTCCCGGCAAATGTAATCGGAACTCCGATGTGACGAACCATTCCTGTCCGGAAGAGGAGGCCCTCCGACATTGGGGCATGAAACGCTTCCTCATCCCGGCATTCGCTGCTGTCGCCATCGTCGCTGCAGGTGGATATACTCCCGGCGATCCCGTCGATGCCGTGAGATCCAGATCGTACTACCGCACCTCGTCGGGCGCGATCGAATACTGCGTGGACGGAAACCGGTTCGAGCTCGGCTCGAAACCTGTCCCTGCGGATGCCGCGTCGTTCGTGGTAGTTGACGAATCATATGCGAAGGACAGGAATGTCATGTTCTTCCGTTCCGTGCCTCATCCCGAAGTGGACGTGGAGTCGTTCCATATCGACAGGGGTGTTCCGAAGGACAGGTATCATGTCTATCGGGACGACAATGGTGCATTCATCGCATTCGACGATGTGGATATACCTTCGTTCGAGAACGTATGGGAGGAAGATTACCGGGGTCCATGGGCGCTCGACGTCAACAGGTATTACTTCAGGTATCATCCGATCGATGTGGATCGTGCTACGTTCAGGAAGCTGAACACCGAATTCTATGCCGACAAGCACGGCATCTACACATTCATGCAGGGCGACAGTTTCCGCTGCATGTCGAACAAGGTTCAGGAGTCGTCCGTAGTGAACGACGCTTACGTACGTGTCGCCGATACGTTGTACTTCGTCTACCGCATCGGCCGCCTGGAGCTTCGTACCCATCCTGTACGGGATGTATCGTCGTTGAGAGTGGTTTCACGCTCGACCGTCTGTGTGGACGGTGTCGTCCTCGTCGACAATGAGCCATTCGCTGCACAGGAGGCCGATGCGGCCACCATCGAGCAACCGAAGGAATTCGTACCGTTCCTGCACAGGGACAGGAACCATGTCTGTTATCGGCAAGGCATCCTGGATGGGGTGGTTCCATCGACGTTCAGGAGATCGGGCGACGGATGGAAGGATGGCAACGGGAACCACTATGATCGATTCGGAAAAAGGCTGTGGCCTGTCCTGGTTCGGCTTCTTCGACGACGAGCGCCGTCGACCGATCCCATGATCCTCCTACTAACGAGGATGGAGTATCGGGGCCGGCTTCCATGCGGCCCCGATCCTACGAGCATCACTGATGGTTATGGTAGAGAAGGTCCATGAAGTTGCAGAACGACACTCCTAACATGAGGTTGGGCTGAAACGTACCCGCGATGTCGAATCGTGCACCACCATGGATTCCGACGAAGGGCGTGACCGGGATGACGAGGTGGTGTTGCAGGCGTATACCTTCGCGGGTCTCGGCCTGAACATAGCCGGACGGATACCCCGGTGGGCTATCCCAGTCGTACCGCTGATGCAGATAGCTCAGGGAAGACGTGAACCACAATCCGAGCGCTTCGAACGACAGGCTTGGGCCGACGGACCAGAAGGTCGCCGTGCCTGTCCATCGGGTCCCACTGGCGCCGAGACTGTTCTGGAACGATGCCGACAGATAGTCCGCCGTTACCCCGAGATACTTCGTTCGGCCGATACGTCCGGCGACCACACCGTTCAGCCCTCTACCCCATCCCGCGATTGCCTGATCCCGGATAGCGGTCGAGGAAGAAATGACGTAGCCGATGAATCCGTTGACGTAACCGGCTCCTGAGATCATGAACGAGGGCATGTCCGTCGTATCCAATGCCCTCCGTTTCGAAGGGCCGACATAGCGTCCGGACGTCGTCTGGGCTCTCGTGACACGTGCGACGCGGAGAATTTCTCCCCACGGTACGACGAATGCGTCGTTGTTCTGGGTAAGAATGCTGACGCTCTGTTCAGGAAGATATTCCACGATTCGACCTATGTAGGTCCTTCCATTTTTGTGGAATACCGTGTCGGTTTCCTCTGATAAACAGAATGCCGTGTTTAGTAAAAGAAAGATGGTCGTACAGCAAATCCGCGAAAGGACGTACATGGAATTCTGTTATAAAGATGGTTAAAAAATAGAAGTAGACTATACAATGTTAAACAATCATTGTATTTATCGAATGAATTCTTCGGTGGTATATTGCGGCGTGGTTCTTTTTCAATCATCGTTTCATTGAAGGGATGTGCATATGCGTTTTTCACGTGCGCTATCGATCGTCGTAGTTCTCGGTGTGATGCTGGGTATCTGTGGGTGTTCTGTCCGGGTCGGGGATTTCACAACTATCTCGACGAAGAACGTCGCATTGACGGATAAGTTCGTCAAGGTCGGTCGGTTCGCGGATGATGATCTGGCATGGACGATCCTGTTCATTCCGTTCGGATTCCCGGACATGAAGAATGCCGTCGACAACCTGCTCGATCATAACGGAGGCGATCTCGCTACGAATGCCGTTCTGACGGCCTACTCTCTGCCCCTCATCATCGTCAGTCAGAGGGGATACAAGGTCGAGGGTGACGTATGGAAGAAGGCCTCGATGGGCGATCTCATGAACGGAGAGGAGCTGTTCGATCTTGCGACGATGCCGGACGGTCGGCAGGAACTCGTCTCGCCGCGTGATGTGAAGGTGCGTTATTCCGTCTCGACGTCGGAAGATCTGATGGCGCAGTACGAGGCCATGAAGTAAGCATATCCGTAGATGATATCCGGCGCCGGGTACCTGCCTGGCGCCATGTCATTCGTTCGAACGGGAGGGAAGATCGCAGGTGTCGATGAATCATCGGAAGTACATGCCTGATTCCATGCATCGTCATCGATGTGAAGCTGATCGTCGGCACTGGGTGGAAGTACTCCGTCAGATTATCGGTTGATCCTGTATCCGCTGTACCAGATCTCCACCGTGGCCTTCTGTTCACCCTTCGGCCCCGGCTTCGCCTTCGTGTCGAAGTCGCCGGTCATGGTCTTGGGCAATGCGAAGTCGCCTACGTCGACCATGAGCTTGAGATAGGACGGCAGGCAGTAGGTACGCGCTGTCGTGTCGTCATAGACGAGTTCAGCAATGACCGTGCCGCCCTTCTTCGTCGTCATCTCCACACGACGTGGGACGAGCATCGTCGTATCGACCCATATCGTGGCCACTGCGATATCGTCGGCATCGCTCGTAGGGATGATCCTGACCTTTCTCATCGTCGTTCCCTGGAACGGCATACGTCCGGCGTCGACGGCCGTGAACGGCTTGGAGAGCAGGCGTGCACCGGACAGATCCACGCCCTGTTTGGGAATCATGGCGAAGCCCGGCGCATCGATATGCGTCTTGTCCGGTTGTTCGAACCGTATACGAGCCCGTGATTCGGGAGCCTTGAGGAAGGGAACGTCGACCTTGATGCGCATGTCGGCCTCGTACGTGCGTGCGCCGAGCATGCGGTCGCGCATACGGTGCATGAGGGCCTGGGGATCTTCCTGTGCATACATTCCGGCTGCGAGGACGATGATTCCGACGATGGCGAGAACGTGACGCTTCATGTAAGGATATCCTTCCTTCTGACGATGATTAGGGCCGCACCGTAGCAGGCGGCCATGTGTCCTGCGAGTACCGATGCCGACGTCGCCACGCGCGACCAGTCGACCGGATCGTCGAACAGCAGCTTCCAGCCGTTCATGTGATTGGTGAACAGCAACGGTCGTATGGAGTCGAACAGCGGCAGATCGATGGCGGAGATGATGGTGAAGACGATGATGATGGCCATCGTCGTCATGATCGGTCCTATGCTGTTCTCCACGAGCGACGAACAGAGGAAGGCAACGCTCGCGACGGTCATCATGGACAGCATGGCGAAGGCATAGGCCAGTGCGAAGCGCCAGAGGACGTCATTCTGGGCGATGATGGTGATCTGGGAACGTATGACGATGACTTCGCCCGTGCCGAGGACGAGGACGCCGAGACCGAGCGACAGGATGGCCATCCACAGGACGAGCAGCTTGACGTAGATCATGGAGGCGAGGTACTTCGACGTCACCATCGTCGTGCGCGTCAGCGGCCGTGTGAGGAGGAGTCGATAGGTACCGGACGTGGCTTCGCCGGCGAGACTGTCCCCGGCCACGAGCGTCACGAGGAACGGTACGTGGAGATAGAGCGCCCCGAAGATGATGTAGGCTACCGTATAGCCGTTCATCAGATTGCCCGTGAAGGTGAAGGCCTGCTGCAGTGTCTGCATGGCGAAGGAGAAGTACTGTCCACCCTCCGCACTCATCGCGAGTACGATGACGGGTACGAGCAGCGTCATGGCGATGAAGCCGATGAACGTGCGCCACTTGCTGAAGACCTTGGCGAGTTCGACGCGCAATGCCGTGATCATCATGAGGCTTCCCTCACGAGTGAGAGGAAGTACTCTTCGAGCGAGCGAACGGGGACGACTCCGTGGATGGCCAGGCCGTGCTGATCGAGATGATGGACGACGCCGGCGATCTCGTTACGGTCGAGCATGAGGATGAGCGCCCGCTCCGTCATGCCGTTGATACGTCCTGCGAACGGCGTCGTGCCGAGCGCGGTCACGGCATCGTGCGGGCGATCGGTCTCGATCGTCACACGCAGCCGTCCGGCGTTGAGCAGGTCCTGTACCGATCCTTCCACGATGGTTTTGCCACGGTTGATCACGATCATGCGCGTGGCCGTGAGTTCCACTTCGGGAAGGATATGCGAAGACAGGAAGACCGTCTTGCGATGATCTGCGCTGAGCGACAGGATGAGCTCGCGGATGTCCTTCATGCCTTGCGGGTCGAGGCCGGTCGTCGGTTCGTCGAGAACGATGAGATCGGGATCGTGCAGGAGGGCCTGGGCGATGCCCAGACGCTGCTTCATGCCGTGGGAGAAGGTCTTCACCTTGTCATGTGCCCGCGTATCGAGGCCGACGATACCGAGGACCCGCATGATGGATGCGGTCGACACGTCGGCACGGCTCAGGCGTCCGAGCAGTTCGAGATTCCTGTATGCCGTGAGGTAGTTGTAGAAATCCGGGCGCTCGACGATGGCACCGACGCGGCGGAGGATTTCCTCACGATGCGTGGTCAGGGGTTTGTCGAAGAGGGCGACGGTGCCGGACGTCGGTTTGACGAGCGACAGCATCATGCGGATGGTCGTGCTCTTGCCCGCGCCGTTCGGCCCGAGGAAGCCATAGACGTCACCCTGTTCGACGGTCAGGTCGATACCGTTGACGGCATGGAAGTCTCCATACGACTTGTGAAGACCGCGAACGGTGATGACCGGCATCGGGAGGGTGCTTTCAGAGCTGGGAGACCAGGTCCTTGAAGACTCTGCCGCGCTGCTCGAAGTTGTCGAACATGTCGAAACTCTTGCAGGCAGGCGAGAAGAGAACGATATCGTCGTGTTCCGCCAGTTCCGAAGCGTGGCGGACGGCGTCCTGCAGCGTAGGCGACTTGACGCAGCGCTTGCGCGTGCACCAGTGGTTGAAGATGGTGTCGGTTTCCTCGCCGATGCAGACGATGGCCTTCACGTTCGTGTCGACCAGATCGTCGAGCTGGCCGTAGTCGTTGTTGTCCCCACGGCCACCGGCGATCCAGACGATCGGACGATCGAAGCTCGCCAGTGCGTACCAGGCGGCATTGACGTTCGTGGCCTTGGAGTCATTGTAATAGCGTACGTCATGGAAGGTCCGTACGTATTCGAGGCGGTGCTCGACACCGGCGAACGACTGGAGCGAGTCGCGGATGTCTTCGTTGCGCACTTCGAAGGCGCGTGCGGCAAGGGTGGCTGCAAGGGAGTTGTACAAATTGTGCACTCCCGGCAGTCCGATTCGGCGTACCGGCATGAGAATCTCCTCGTTATGCTGCAAGCCGGCACGCAGGATGATTTCGTCCCCCCGGACGAACGCCCCACGTTCCACTTCATGTGAAGTACTAAACATGGAGACCATCCCTTGTGCCGTCGATGCACCCGCAGCTGCATGCGGGTCATCTGCGTTCAAAACTACGACATCATTATCGCGTTGGTTAGCGAAAATTTTCCACTTCGCATGCACATACTGTTCAAATGTGCCGTGATAGGAAAGATGGTCGGGAGTGACGTTGGTGAGGATGCTGACGCGTGGCCTGAAGCTGACGGTCGTATCGAGCTGATAGCTGCTGGCTTCCACGACGACGATGGTATCGGGAGATATCATGCCGACGAGACTCGACAGGGGAGTGCCGATGTTGCCCGCCGTTACCGCCGAACGCCCGCTCTGCTGCAGTATCCATGCCGTCAATGCCGTCGTCGTCGTCTTTCCGTTCGTACCCGTGATGGCGATGAGGGGATTCGTCATCATACGCGATGCGTATTCCAGTTCCCCGATGACGGGGATGCCGCGTTCGGCCGCCCGCTGACGTACGATATTCGAAGGAGGGACGCCGGGAGATGTGACGATGAGGTCCGCTTCGAGTGCCCGATCGGTATGTCCGCCGAACTCGTGGGCGATTCCCTCGCGTTTCAGGATGCCGACCGCTTCCGATGTCTTCTCGGCCGGTTTCGCGTCGGTGACGAAGACGTCGTTGCCGGTACGCCGTGCGAGCTGTGCTGCGGCCAGACCGGAGAGGGCTGCGCCGAGAATGGTGATGTTCATGACCACGAAAATACGCAGCGGGATCGGTCCGGTGCGGAGGGTGTCGTACGTGATGCTCACTGGCGGCATCCGTCATCGGCGGTACGGCGGGCATCCCCATATTTGCCTCGGAGCACCGACGCGTGGAACACGGAGAGGGTATTCCGTCGTTCCGTCGAATTTTTTCGGGATACGTACATCACCAATGAAAAAATGTTATTTTCTCATCGGTTAATGATGCAGGGAGATGCCTGAGGGGGCATGCACCCTGTGAACGAAGAGCAGTACGATGGGCAACGGGCAGCAGGGCCATGCTAGAGGGTAGCATGGACACCGTGCCGGAACTTCCGTCTTTCGATAGTGTGGGTCAGGTGGGATGGTGGGCTATGCCAGAGGGCGGCATTGCACCACAGTACTCAGTCATGTCCAGTTGGACTGCCAGGATCCGATCCGGTGCTGTATCGATCCGCCAGGCGGCAACCAGGGCTGGGTAGACGACCAGGCTACAATCCGGTTTCCTTCACAGTTATTCGGTGCACAACCTATGTATCGCTTGCTCCTCCGTCCGCATCTGCGGATGGCGACCATCTTCGCTATTGCCTTACTCGGACTGTTGAGTCCGGGTCAGACAAGGGCCCAGTCCCACGTCGAGATTTCCGGTGGCAGTACCGGAAGTCCCAGGACCTGGATGCCCTTCGGGTTCAACCCGAATCCGTTCAGTGATTTCTACTGGACGGTACGCTCGCAGTTCATCATCAGGGCCGAAGAGGCGGCCTTCTACGGACTGACTCCAGGAAGATTGGAGTCCATTGCCTTCAACTTCCGCAACATCACACCGTTCAACAGCCGCCGGTTCACGATCAGGATGAAGTTCGTCGACTTCAATGTCGTGCCTTCGCCGATGGACAACAACATGACGACCGTGTACGACAATGGGGCGCACGTGTTCGATGCTGTCGCGGGCACGCCGACATGGGTGAAGTTCCCGTTCTCGACCCCGCAGCAATGGGATGGTCGTAAGCACATCCTCTTCGAGATCTGTACCTTCCGTAGTGGATTCACGTCGCTATGGCCTGAATTCGAATACACGCAGGTGCCTTCGGGATATGCGGCAATGTCGTGGAGCGGAATCAGGAATCGCGACGCTTGTTCCTTGACGATCTTTCCGGGCCGATGGGTCTTTCGTCCGATCGTACGAATAGGTCTGTCCGGTATCGATCATTCGTTCCCGGATGACGTCGATCCGCGCCGTGTGCTGAAGGCCGGCTTCGTCTACGACGGTTCGACGCCGGAATTCTCGCGTCCATCACTGTCGATCTATCAGTCGGCAGGCCAGAACATCAATCTGACCTACCGGATCGTCGGTCCTCTGCCGTCCAACAACATCATCTACGAGGGACGTCAGGGAGCGAGCAGCGTGATGACGCATGTCGCCATGACGGACGGTCTCCACAAGTTCGATATTCCGGATGCGACCGGCCCCGCCGCCGGCCCGAACGGTATCCTGAATCTCACACCTATTCCGGGTGGCGTCTATGTTCTGGAGGCGACCTACAGCTCCGGCTCGCGGAACTTCAACTACAGGCGTGAATTCAACATCGCCTTCGACAACGACGTTGCCGTCCGTGCCATCCGTTCGCCGATGGAAGTACCCCGGAAGTATCCCCGCGGTGTAGCCCTGCCGGTCACGGCCCGCATACAGAATGTGGGTCTGAACGACGTGACGTCGACGCGCTGCATCGCCATCATCCGTCGCTCGCCTGGTGGGCAGGAAGTCTATCGCGATACGGTGATCACCGACGTGCGGTTGAAGATCGGAGAGCTTTCGACGGTCGACTTCAAGAATTTCACGGCCCAGGACATTGCGAACTGGTCGCTCCAGGTCTGTACGGAACTGATGGGCACCGTGGATCGACAACAGGCCAATGACTGTTTCCCCGTGAGCGGTCAGTACATCTTCCAGACGCTGCACAACGAGGAAGTCGGTGTCCTGGCTTTGGACGCGCCAGTCGTGACGAGTGGTCAGTATCACGCGAAGCGTCCGTTCACGCCTCGCGGCCGTATCGTCAACGGCGGCATCCAGGATCTGTCGAACATTCCGGTGCGCCTGCAGATCTTCCGCATGCCGGGACGTGTGCCGGTCTACAATGAGAGGATCATCGTTGCCGATGTAGGAGCGGAAGCGCCCTTGAACATGTCATCCATGGAGTTCCCGAACTTCACGCCAGCGGATGCGGGGACGTACGAGGCCTGCATGACGACGGAATACCCTGGTGACCCGATTACGGGCAACAACCAGATCTGCATGTCGTTCAGCGTGGGCGGCAACAT